>Ga0302307_10000922_pt1 | contig 18928 bp, 17 predicted proteins | sample III_Palsa_E3_2_FD_200530 | JGI IMG/M metagenome (GOLD analysis project Ga0302307, IMG submission 200530) | Peat permafrost microbial communities from Stordalen Mire near Abisko, Sweden - III_Palsa_E3_2 | ecosystem: Environmental > Terrestrial > Soil > Palsa > Peat permafrost | place: Sweden... | reverse complement strand
TAATCAAATAATTATTGTTAATTTTTGAATTATTCTGTCGGTCGTTTTAAATCTCCAAAAAGTGAAATTGCGCAATGTAATACCGGCCGATTCGGTTATTTTTGGCATTTTCGCCTCGCCTGGTACCGGCAATATTTACGTCTTGCTACCTGCCAGGGTTGACTATATAATTCTTCTCAAAAGCTTTTTTGCTCCCTCTTAAATATCATGACCCCCTTTGTACCTGCAACAGAAAGATTCATGATAAAATCTTCACTTCGACATTGTCCTTCTTTGGAAATAGTTCATAAAAATTAACTTTCTCGAAAATATCCAACTTACCGCCTATGGTAGCATCCAATATTTTCCTGCCGCTTTTTTCAAACGCCTTCCTGGCTACTTTATAAGCAAATTCTTCGGAGTAATAATCTGGTGCATCCCATTTCTGGCCGGGATTATAATATTTTGGAGAAAAATGATTAAGGTCGTGCCCATCGCTGATGACGGAATTCGTCGGCTTCACAGCGGTACTATACGAATGATCCTTCCCGATCATGTATACTTCGGAAAAACCCATAAAATACGCGAATTGAATTGCAACGTAGGTAACCGTTTTACCATTGCCCATCATGTTGGTCGTAGGGTCCTTTGAAAAGGCGGGCGAAAACTTGCCTTTAACGAAGTACTGATTTTCCTTTTTACTAAACTTGTAGTTGACCTCCCAGTTGTAAAAGCAAGGGATTTCTACCGCTTCAAATTCTTCGGTAAATTGCGAAAGCTGTACTATCTTGTCGAAACAGAATAAATAGGTTGGCTTGAAGCCATTTACCTCTTCCATCAAATAAATTCTGTTCATACCGAGGGTATATTCGCCATCGAGCAGGGTAAGATCCATCTTATTCAAACTGGGTCCATTACATACGATGAAACATCTTTTCCCCTGGTGGATGTTCCGGAAGGCGGCCAGCCGCTTCCGGTTGAGTTTGGCGTAGCCGAAGGGGAAATACCAGGTGGATACATACCAAATATTGCCAATTCGCCGGAGGAGAGCCCTTACTACCCGGCCAACGGTAAAATCCTTAATTTTGAATCCCAGTATCCTTTTAATGCCTTCCATGTTGATGTGAATTATGATTTACTTATTTTTTTCATTTTCGGGTGTTCGGACCCAAAATCTATACTGTTGGTTAAATATTATTTTTAATGCTTCTTCAAAATAAATTCCTTCAAAAAAACTGCTATAATATATACCTGCAGCATTGCTGCAGGTAATAAGGCGGCTTTCTTTTCAAATTTCCAAAAACTCACCTTCATTGATCTGTACGAATGCCCGGCGGCATACCAAGCATAAAAGCCTAAATAGCCTATTATTAAGCCGACGGGTATGGCGTAAACCCCTATATACTTACTTAATATTAAAGCTGAAACGACGTAAAGCACTCCTGAAATCCCATCGGCAATATGAGAAATTACGTGATTAGTAGAGACATAAACCTGGATATGCATAGCGCCGTAGCGATGTATAAAAAAGGCAAACCCTATAAGTATCCAAAGATCCTGGCTAACAAACGGGATATTACTGTGAATGAGTTTCAATATAGAATTGGAAAATACACCTACAATAATGAATCCGCATATATAAACAAAATGGCTCATCAGCATGCTTCTTTTAACAATTTTAACCAGTTCGCTCAGGTTTCCCTGTACGCGTAAGCGGGCCAAAAGAGGTATTTTGCTGTATAGAGGCGCCATCGATACTGTTTTTATCTGGTCGATAAACCGGAACGCTACAAGGTAAGACGCTACAGCAACCGAGTTTCCGGTCTGCGCATAGATTATACCCGTTATATTGGTGAGGCCGACGGACATAAAACCAGAAATGCCGCTTCGCCAGGCTGGCTGCCAGATCTGCATCAGATCCTCCCTGGCGAAAGCTGTTTTTTTCGAAACCTCCTGATAAATTTTGCCATCAACTGTACGGCATAAGTACCAATCCCTTAAAGCGACAACAACTACCCAAAACTGGTTAACGATAACGAGATGAAGCAATGTGGGCGAATAAATAAGAACCAAAATACTGCAGAGGATGCTCCCCAGTGAAGTTAATGTTTCAACCCGCCGCACCACTGCAATTTTAAAAAGGCCCTCTAAAAAAGCCAGGTATGATTTACAATAAAAACCGATGCCTGATGTAAACAATACAATTACCCAGGCAATCCAGGATTGGTATGGATTTGAAGTATCCGCAATGGGTTTTTTCATCGCCCACGACCCGAATATAAGCAACAGAACAAATAAAATGCTTGACAACCGAATATAGATCCATTTCATTATGGAAACTATTTTGGCCATTAATTGCTTATTAGGATCGGGATTTGATACCGTTTCGGCGGAATTCGCACCAAAAACGCCAATTGCCTGTGCTCCGCCGTAAGCATAGGAAATTACCCTGGAAAATGTTTGCCTGAAACCGAAATCGGCCACGTATTGCAACGTTAAAATTGTTGCGAATAAATACCAAAGCACCACATCGCCAACGGGAAATTTCTTAAGAACCAGTGGTAATACACCCACCAGGGTAAGCGTTTGTGTGGAATAGCTCATCCAGGTTGTTAAAGTTGGAGAGTTCCATATCCTTTTCAGCATTTATTTACCGTCTAAACTAAATAATCAATTTACCTGAATTAGCCCTTGTCATACTTTTCCATCTCACCGAACGCTTTTTTGCCCATAAATAAGAAATCAGTGCTGAAAGCAATAAAGTTATAGCCAGATGCCATTTTTTCTTTTACCAGCTTTATTTCCGGTTCGATAACATGATAACCCATTGAAATATTATCTGAGTTGCAAATTTCCTCTACTTTCTTCAAAGCTTCTACAACCACCGGCTCATTGTATTGCCCTGGTATCCCCAATGAACCGGAAAGGTCATATGGGCCGATAAATACACCGTCAATACCCGGTGTATCCACTATGGCCCTTATGTTATTTACACCATCTATATGTTCTATTTGTGCAATAACAACCTGACTGTCATTTACCCAACTTTTATAGCCTTCAAAATTAAACCCATAACGTTGCGCACGGTTTAGCCCAACCCCCCTTTTGCCTATTGGAGGATATTTAGCATAAGCAACCGCCTGGGCTGCTTCGTCGGCAGTACATACCATCGGCACTATTATTCCGTCGGCCCCGGCATCGAGGACCCTTTTTATAACAACTTCTTCATTTTTTGATACCCTAACCAAAGCAGCCATACCATGCGCCTGTATAAAACCTATTAATACCTGTGCTTCGTTGTAATCGATTGCTGTATGTTCCAGGTCAATGCATAGCCAGTCGAAACCCGCTTCGGCGAGGATATCTATAACTGCCTGGTGGGGTATCGTTATCCACGACCCTATGGTGTTTTGTTTGTTTTTAAGCTTTTGTTTCAGCGTGGTGTCTTTCATTTTGATATTTTATTTTTCAATGTCAGCAAAGACAGTTACTGCGCCGCCATTTCCATCTTCAACAAAAAGAGGCGCTACAACAACAGATCTGATATTGTTTTTAATATGCCCAAGGGCCATATCTTCAATTACAAGAATAGGCCGGGCATCATTTTCCGGGCATAGAAAAGCCTTATGGCTGATTCTACCTTCGGGTCTGAAATTCCAGGATGTCAACGAAATAAAATCGAAGCCCACACACCTTAAATCCGGATATCTCTCTCTAAAATAATCAGCCAGTTCAGCTGCCAGCCCCGGGCTGTCGTTCCAGTATTTATCGGCCTGCCGATATTGCTCGTAACCAGTGCGGATCAGTAATAATTCGACAGCCGGATCAATACCTTTTCCAATCTGTTCAAATTCATCAATTCCTATCAATATTCCCATTTGGCAGCCGATATCCACCAATTGGACAATATCATAAAAGAAATCGTTAATGTCGAATTCCTGTATCTTTTTGCCGGTTGCCGAGAAATGCCGCGGCGAATCAATATGCGTACCTATGTGGTTATTTGAAAATACCCAACAAGAAGAATTGGCAGTTTCGCCTTTCATTATTGATGAATTATCGCGAATAAAAACCCTGTCCCTGTTACCATACGACGGGGTCGACTGGGAAATTATATGTGTGAGGCTGGAGTTATTTCGCATTTTTAGTTTCCTGTTTGCTAAGGACATAATGAGTGCCTTGATTGCAGTTGGCCCCGGTATTCCGGAAAACTAATTTTACACTTTTACTTTTATAACAATTTTTTTTATGTAACCCGGCTCACCGTTGCTGTACACAGGCGCATGCGCATCTTCCGGATAAAACACCGCAAAAATATCATTACCTATAATCACTTCACCCTGGGGCTCGATCATGTCAAAGAATGTAAAATCTTTTTCGACACTGTACTCCGTGTGCGGCGAAAGCCTTTTGACGTTCGACCAGGGAATGCGCTCCGTATTTTTTATGCAATACTGTACATCAATAACATGTTTATGTGCCTCGTAGCCAAAGTCGTTTTTCAATTTGGTTTCATATTCCATTACTACTGCTTTGGCTGTGGCTGTAAGCGGATATTCGCCAAGTTCAATTTCAGGGTCCGCATTTTTTATAAATAAAAGCCCTTCATATATGTCATTATCTATCGATTTATAAAAATCAATATTGGTAAGTGAATCAACTATCATATTTCTTTAATAAATGTGCTAACCGTGGATAAACTCCTATTGAATACCTGTTACGCTAAAGTGGTCGACGACCTACCATTCATGTTAAACAATTATATGTTTTTATCTGCTACTTTTCTCCGTAACAGGAATTCGGTCCAATAAAAGTCTTCCATATCATCAATATCCGCAGCTTCAAGCCTGTCAATCGGGAACATTAGCGGGTTTGATCCCAGCCTGTTTTTGGTTTTATAGTTTGTTTCTCTTGAGAAGATGTAGAGACAAGAGTTTTCATGATATATGGGCTCCAGATCCTGCGTCCTGATCAATACTTTAGGGTCGTGATTTACCCCCCTTCCATCAGGCCAGTAAAACCGGGTTTTTGTTTCGGTAACAGAAAAAAGCGCGTCATGAGCTGTCTGAGAAAAAAATGTTTCGATTGCTTTGTTAACAGTTTCAACAGTTAATAAAGGATTAGTACTATGGGTCTGAAAAAAGTATTCGGCATTTGTATGTTCAATATCATATTCGATGAGCGGTTGGATACTTACCATATCGCCCAACAAAAAATCAGGCCTTGGTAATATTTTGACTTTCGGAAAATGCGCTTTGGCGTTTTCTGCAATTTCCTCTGAATCCGTATTAACTAATATCTCGGTAATGTATTTGCTTTGAGATAATGTTTCCATTATCCAATGAAAAGCAGGTTTCCCCACAAGCGGACGTATATTTTTATGAGGCACTCTTTCGGAATGTCCTTTCATTGGTACCAAGGCTGTTATTTTTGGTATTTCCATAGGATCAAATAGCGATTTTAATGGTTATCTTTTTAATCAATTCGGGTTTGTTAACATAGTGTTGCGGGCCGTGCCCATCTTCGGGGAACATTATAGCGAATATGCCGTTACCGATATCGACGTGGGTACCCTGTGGGGAAGGATCCTTGTAAAAGGTACGGTCTTTGGCTTCATCGTAAGGTATATTCACATTCATCCCTTCAATCGGCGACCATTTAACTCTTTCTAAACCACGTATGGGATATTGAATGTCTATAACATGTTGGTGCGCTTCATAACCCCTTGTAAAATCAGCGATGGTTTCGTATTCACTCACAATTGCTTTAACCTTATCAGTAATGGGATATGTACCTACTTCGATATCGGGTTGAGCGCTCTGCAAAAATTTTAATCCGGCAAATATATCAGGCGATAACCCTTTATAAACATCGATATTTTTTAATTTGTCAACTATCATAAAAACTGCGCTTACAATTGCGTATCAAAATATTCTTTTAACCAGCCAACAAATTGATCATCCATCGGACGAAGATCTTTAAATATTTTGCCGTAACCTTTATTGAGGATCAGCCCTAATGTTTTGCCAACATTTTTTTTGTCTTTACTTAAGGCATTGGTAAACTTGGGCAACGAAATCCCGGTTATTGAAGAACCCTCCCATATCTGCTGCAGTAAGCCGCGTATATTTTGACGTATATCTTCGCTGATATAACCCAGCTTTACTGAAACAAAGTTGGCCATATCCATGCCATAGCTTACGGCAATGCCGTGTGGTATGCGGTAATCGGTTAAAGATTCAATCGCATGGCCGAATGAGTGGCCATAATTAAACACAAGGCGCTCGTTTTGATCGAACTCATCCCTTTCGATGTAACCTTTTTTTATTTCAAGACTCCTGTGGATGATACCAGTTAAAACTTTTTTATCTTCCAGGGCCGCGGGGTATTCGTTTTTAAACCTTGTAAAATCTTCTTCGCCGGCTACCACAAAATAATGACACATCTCGCCCATGCCCGATTTTAATTCCCAAAAGGACAAGGTGTCTAAAAAGTGTAGATTAATAAATATTTGATTGGGCGGGTAAAATCCGCCAATCTGGTTTTTTAGTTTGTTAAAATTGATGGACGTTTTGCTGCCAATGCAACTATCGCCCTGTGCCAACAATGATGTAGGAAAAAATAACCATTTTACTCCACGATACAAGATTGAGGCGATAAAAGCCGTAGCGTCCTGGGTAATGCCGCCACCAATGGCAACCAGCCGATGGTTTTTGCGAAAGCCGTTGTCAATGAGGTATTGAATTATCGGTTCAACGCCCTGGTAACTTTTAACAGACTCCAATGCATCAATACCGATGTGGCTAAACTGGCTGAGTACCGGACCGAGGATATCCTGATATAACTCCTTTATTTTATTATCGATGATAATGACATCACCTTCTTTTAATTGCTCAAGCAGGACTTTAGGCGTATCCTCAATAAACTCGACACTATAGTCGTGAATGGAAGACTTAACTGTGAAATTATACATTGGTATACCCTCCATCAACAATAATATTTTGTCCGGTTAAGTATGAATTCAAGTCGCTGCTCAAAAAAAGGATAACGTTGGCAATCTCTACCGGCTGTGCCATACGCTTTATCGGAATTAAGTCAGTAATTCTTTTCAGTTCTTCCGGAGAGTTTGTACTTGCGGTAAGTTCTGTCAGCGTAAAGCCCGGGCCAACCGAGTTCACCAGTATATTGTATTCGGCAAGCTCAATGGCTAAAGTTTTGGTAAGCCCGGCAATTGCAAATTTTGCTGTGGTATAAATTGATCTGCCGGGCCTGGTTATGGCGCTCCAAATTGACGTGATGTTCACAATACGGCCGTAGCCGTTTTTCTTCATCAGTTTGCTCACCTCGCGGCAAAGAATATACGGTCCCTTTACATTTATATCATTGAGGAAGTCGAAATCATCATTGGTAGTTTCGGTGTTAAGGGCAATTTTGTTTACACCGGCATTATTTATTAATACATCAATTTTGCTGTATGAGGCAATATTGGTTAAAAAGGTATCGATAGAGTTTGGATCTGAAAAATCGACCTGTAAATAAACGACCCTATCGTCTGTTTTCTCACGATTCAGCCTTTCAATTTCGGCCGCCTTGGTGCCGGTAAGGATCAATGACGCGCCTGCTTCTAAAAAACGATCGGCAATTGCTTTGCCTATCCCTCTCGTCCCTCCGGTAATGAGCGCGAGTCTACCCGTCAAATCAATTGTAATATTGGATTTTGAGCCCATTTAGTATTCTTATTTTCCCTAAATTGCTAAGAACTCTTCGTCCTTAGAAAGATAATTAACAATAACGTGGTTGAGAATCATATGGACATCCTCGATCGGGCCGTAATCACCTTTGGGATTTGGCGTGTAAAGCGGAATCTGGGCAATTTCGTTTAATTTTCCGCCCGAAAATCCAACAAATGCAACTGTTTTACCGCCGAGCTGGTTAGCAAACTCCGTTGCTTTCACCAGATTGGGTGAATTGCCGCTGGCCGAAATCGCGATCAGCACGTCGCCTGCCACAAATTGTCCACGCATTTGCTCAACGAAAACATCTTCGAAATTATTATCGTTGCCGATAGCGGTCATCATCGGAACATTGTCCGTAAGTGCAACGATCTTCGGTCGAAAATTTGAGAAATAGCGCACAAAAAACCTGAAGTCGGCCTGCATATGCGATGCGGTTGCGGCGCTGCCGCCATTGCCTATAACATAGATAGTCTTCCCGGCCTTAAAAGCATCAATAAACGCGGTGATCACCTGGCTTAATTTTTCCGGATCGATTTTATTCAGAATATCTGTAAGCCGGGAAACGTAATCATCGAGGTAGTTCTTCACTAAATGAGTTCGTTGCATAATTAGATGTATGTTTTGTTTGCAGATTTAAAAGTCTTTTTGTTCGTATACCTTGTCGATAATGCGCATTAATTTAAGGGCGTCGCCGGAATTACCGATGGCCACCGGGCCGTTACCATCAATGGCATCAAAGAAATGGTCCATTTCATAACGCCAGCTGTTGTTGTTGACGTATTTTGTTATTACCTCGTCTTTCCAGGTGGCCGCAGGTGCAGTTGACCTGTTTTTGGCTATCGAAAGCGTTTCTTCGCCGTACGACATGGTTGAAGTAATGAGTCCATTAAGCACCATATATCCTTTCTCCAAAAATATCTCCAGCGAAAATAAATGCCGCCACTGCGACATGGTTGAATGAAGTGACGCGACCTTACCTGTCGCCGATTCTTTCAATATCACGAATGCGTTATCCTCAACATCCATGTGCCAATACAAGTTCGACACTTCGGCCTTAACTATATCATAATCGCCGGTAAGGAACAAAAACAAATCGAGCATATGAATGCCCTGATCCATTAAGATACCGCCGCCGGCCAATTCTTTTTTTGCCCGCCATTGGTTAAAATAATCTTTCGTTACGCTTTTTCCGTACCGCCCCCGAACCCATAAAACCTTGCCATATTCGTTGCTGTGGATCAGCCGTTTCATGTGGATTACGCTGTCATGATGGCGGTGGTTAAACCCGTACATTAGTTTTTTGCCGCTTCTCTTTTCAACTTCGATGATCTCTTCCATATCGGCTGCAGTAAATGCGGGAGGTTTTTCACAAAACACGTGTTTACCCGCATTCAGGCCTTTTATCGTCAATTCTTTATTCAGAAAATTGGGGGTACAAACCACCAATACATCAATATTGGGGTCATTGATAATTTCATCATGGCTTAAGTTTGGAATACCATCAACTTCCGGACCTGCATTTGGTTCTGAAACTGCGGTTATAGTCCCCCTCTTTATCTCGTCGATAGCTGTCTTTCGGGTTTTACCCATTACACCATAACCTATTATACCAATATTCATAACCTGCGTTAAATTAATAATTAAATATATTTGTAAAATATTAACTATTGCCAACAAATATACCTTTAGTTATAAATTAAATAAAGACCTATTTTAGAAGCGCTATGAAATTCAAAGGAATATCATTATTTGCCAGGCTTCCGGCTTATTAAACTTATGTAGCGAGACCATTATGGAACAGACTTGATAAAGTTGTTTACGGCAGCAATTTCCATTAATAATTTCCCTTCTTCAGCATACGAGCCGATATGAGGTGTAAGCACAACATTATCAAGTTCGGTAAACGGCCCGGTATAGGGTTCATGTACAAATACATCAATTGCCGCCGCAGCAAGCTTGCCACTTGTTAATGCCTTGTATAAGGCATCCTCGTCCACAATTCCGCCGCGCGAGATGTTCACCAGCATGGCAGTTGGTTTAACCAATGCCAATTGAGCCGCGCCAATAACGGGTGATTTATCCGCATTACCGGGCACGTGGACAGTGATAATATCGGACGTTTTTAATACTGTTTCAAAATCTGAAAGCTCAACACCCGTATCGGCGGCCCATTCCGCATCACTATAAGGATCAAACCCTATGACGGGGTTTCCAATGCCCCGGAATAGCTTCGCTACTAAACGGCCAATTCGGCCCAAGCCAATCACACCAATTTTTTTATCGAGTATAAGATTACCGGTTTGTTTTATCCACTGCTTATTTTTAAGAGCAGCGTCGGCCTGCGGTATTCTTCTTAAAAGTGAAAGGGTCATGGCCAAAGTAAGTTCAGCAACAGCCCTTGTCGGTCCGTCGGGTGTGTTCTCAACTATTATTCCTTTCTGCTTTGCATAATCAAGGTCGACATTATCCATGCCGATACCTACCCTGCTAATTACCTTCAAGCCGGGCAAAGCATCCATCACCCGGGCAGTTAATGGCTCAACACCCGCAACTATACCAACACAATCCTTTGCTAATTCTATCACTTCATCTTCTGTCAATTTTCTTTTGTAAGGATTGTTGATCACCCCATATCCCGCTTTTTCAAGTAATAGAATTGGTTCCGGGCTTATTTGGCCAAAAGACGACGGAGATGTTAACACTTTCATAAAATGTAGTTGAAAAACTTAACTGCTGACTAACCGCGCATTGGTTTGGGCTACCGCATCATCAACAATAACTTCAGCTGCCTTGTCCTCTTTTTGTTTAAAATAGAAAATCAAAACAATCACAGCTAAAAAGTGGGCTGGATATATAAAAACTTTGGCAGAGCCGATACTGTATATTGTCACGTAGACTAAATAAAAATATAACGTATTAACCAATAATCCATTTTTCTTAATTTTCTTATATAACCGGTAAACAAACCTTATCTGGAATATATAAACAATTACGCCGATAAAACCACTGCCGAAATATATGCCCAAAATGCCCATGTCGGCCATGTTAAAAGCTTGCTGTCCTGCAAATAAATTTGTTTTGAGTCCTTCCCTTGGAATTCCTAATCCAAATATAGGACTGTCATATGCCCTGCTCAAAAAATACACAAATTGTTCAACGCGCGCTTCCGCAGAATTGTCCTGGATTTTGCTTGCACTTCCAAATATCTTTAAAGATTCAGAAAAATGCGCGATCAATGGCTCTAAATTGTCGGCAAAGAATGAAGTAGCAAATAACACCAATACCAGTGCTATTATAATAAATGAAAAAATGCTGGTTGCATTTCTTTTAATGTCCTTGAATAATATGATAACGAGTACTAACAATTCTACAGAAAATTCCTGTCGAAGCACAAAGAAGATATTAGAACCGATAAGAAATATCAACGAATAACCAAGATATACTATATTTTGAGTTTTCAGGTATTTAAAAAAATAATAAATTATACATATTGTAATAAGTTCGGTGGGAAATTGTTTTGGGATTAATTGTGTAGAATTGCCTGTAAAGAACGAAGTATAGTTCAAGGTGATGTTGAATGTGAATAACATCGTTTTAACGGTGAGGGCCATCCACCCAATAAAAACTATCAGCCGTTCGAAGCTCTTTTTTGAAATCCTGCTTATTCTTACCACGGTAATGAACGGCAAAATTGATAATACCAGGAAAAAATTGTTAGAGGCAGCAAAGCTGTCCTTGAGTGTTTGCGGAAAAAAAATCGAGCCGGCTACTGCGGATATTAGTCCAACAATAACAAAACAAATTATCCAGGCTTTAATTTCGCTTAGTTTAACGCCATAAACAAAGAATTGCCACACCCCAAGTGCAACCATTGGCATGCCGACTAACTTATCAACATCCATCAGCGGAGTGTATTCCAGCACCCTGAAATTTACCACGAACAGTAAAACAAAAATTAAATAATATATCATATTATTAATTTAGCGATTGTTTTTAAATTTACTGTTATTCGCATTCGAGGGACTAAAAACGATATACGCACTCCAAACTTCATATTTAAAATAGCTATCGGCGCATCGCTTTGGGAGCCCAAAAAATGCTTACCGAAGAATCAACTGTTTCCAGTTAACCCCGATGATGAGTGTTAAACTTGTTGTTGCATTAAAGTATCCCTTATTCACCTAATGTTTAGAGCAAGTTTAAAATGGCAGCTAACAAATCAGTTCTCAACTATCATTAAAACATCATTAGTAACCCGATCGTAACTATTTTCGGCGTTTTCTTTTAAAGATGTTTAAAAATGAATTTCCGGATGTCTTCTCGTCATCGGCGCCATAACTTCCATATCCGTATCCATAGCCATAGCCATAGCCATATCCATATCCATACCCATATCCGTACCCGTTCGATCTTTTCTCCAGGGCAATATCATTCACAATAAAGTATGTTTTTTTCAATTTCCCTGCATCTGTTAAATCGCTTGCGATACTCAATTGCTTCTTTTGGGTATAATTTTGACGTAAAATATACAACGTCGTATCGGCATATTTTTCTACGAGCAGAGCATCTGAAATCAACCCAACCGGCGCACTATCAATAATTACGTAGTCAAATCGCCTCTTTAACTCTTCTAATAGCAAGCCCAACTTGTCGTTCAGCAGTAATTCTGCAGGATTTGGCGGAATATCGCCCGAAGGTATAAGTGAGCAATTTTCGCTGAAAGGCAACGGTTGTAAAATGTCATCAACGGTCAACGTATCTGAAATTACATAGTTGGTAAATCCAAAATTTTCTATTTTCAAATACTTAGATAGTTTAGGCTTACGAAGGTCTAATTCCATAAACACTACTTTCTTCCCCGAAAGCGCAAGCGCGCTTCCTAAGTTTAATGATATAAATGATTTACCTTCACCGCTCATACTCGAAGTAACCAATATCACGTTGCTCTTAGAGGGGCCCATTAAATATTGTAAATTCGTACGCAATGACCTGAATTGTTCGGATATAGCGGTTCTTGAATTTTCCCGGACGACGATTGCCGATTCAGACTCGCTACTATGGCTAATCTCTCCCACTATTGCTATGTCGGTAAGATTTTCAATATCTGATTTAGATACAATCCTTGTTTGTAAGCCTTTCCGTACTCGCACAATACCCATTGGGATTAAAAATGCCGCAAGTAAACAGGCGACAGACGAAATTACCAGGGGCGTTATTGGTTCGTCATATTCACTCTTGGCAGGATCGAGTATACGGGCACTTTCAACGGTTGATTTTTCTGAAATGTCTGTTGATTCCTTTTCCTCCAATAAAAATAAATAGAGCGTGTTCTCTAAATCCTGCTGGCGGTTAAGATCCAAATAAATCCTCGCTTTGGCCGGCACACTTGAAAGCTGGTTGTTAAAACTCTTATTCTTACCATTCAATTCAACACTGCTTGCCGCCAAATTTGATTTATAGGTGGCGATAGATTTTAATAAGGCAGCACGGAAGTTTTCCAGTTGAGTATCAAGGTTTTTAATAAAAGGGTTTTCTTCTGTTGAGGACATCAACTCACGGTCGCGCTCTAAAAGCAATGCGTTATATTGGGCGACAGCCGCGGCGAAACCCGGATCGGATATAGCCACCACTTCGGGTAAAAGCTTCTTGTTCTTTGGATCATTAAGTATTTTTTCCAAATCAGAAATTACCGAACGCTGAACCTCAATGGCGTTTAACTGCTGGTCATAAACGCTTTGATTCTCAATAAGCGCCTCCGATTGTTTATCGATATCAGCAATATTTTTGTCCTGCTTAAATTGTTCCAGTTTATTTTCAATAGCAGACAGATCATTGGAAACCCCCGATATCCGGCTATCAATATACGCAATTGTAGCATCAGCCAACCTGACTTTATCCTCCAAATCTGCTTTTATATATTGATCAATTAGCTCATTCAGTATCCCCTCCCCCTTGGCCGGACTTGGATATTTTAATTCCAGATCTATCACAGTAGCTTGCTTATCTGGTATAGTAACCGTAAAATCCTTTTCCAGAGCTTCTACTGTTTTCTCGATTGGCGCTATAGTTATTGAATAACCATAGTTACTAACCGGCTTGTCTGTCCTTTTTAAGATAAGATCATATTGCGGTAACCTGACGGTTTCTCCAAATTTCGCCTTAATGTCAATGTGCTCCCACGAGTTTAAAAAATGAACGGTATTGCCTTCTATTTGGACTTTATAGGTATTTCTCATAACAGAGTCGACCTTATAATGGATGTCAATTGTGAAGGGCGCATCCTTATATAATTCAACACTTGAAATAAAGTCCTTACGTTTTATTAAGATGTTCAGCTGCAAATTTTTGACTACATCGGTCATTAAAGTGTTGGTCTGCAGTATCTGGGCCTCGTTGTTGGCACTGCTGGTTACGCCCAACAAACTGGAAAAGGTGCCCATTGCACCACCAAGAGATCCGCCGGCTGCCCCACTTAACATATTGTTGGCGCCGCCTGCACCGGGGGACTGCGACTCAACTAAAATAGCTGCATCGATTTCATATTTTGGATGTCCAAACCTGATATATAAAATTGCAATTCCTACAAATACTATAAAAAAAATCAAGAACAGCCTCCAGTGGCTTACTACCATTCCTAAAATGTCGGATAGTTTGATGCCTTCGTCTTCTTCCTGGCCGTCGGGCCCACCGTTAATATTGGTTTTCTTTTTTGACATATCTATTTTACTCTGGTAGCTAGAATTATAAGTACTGACATGATGGCGCCAACTATACCGAACCACTTAGCCTCCGAGGCATCTGTTGCATCTGATTTAGCTTTTCTTGGTTCAACGTAAATCAGATCATTTTGCCGCAAATAATAAAGAGGGGACGACAGAATATCACTCTTCTGTAAATTGATCCGATACGAGGTTTTGGTACCATCTTCATTTTCTCTTATAAGAAGGACATTCTCTCTTTTTCCGAATATGGTTAAATCGCCGGCCATAGCAAGGGCGTCAAATATACTCGTCTTTTGATCGGCCATAGTATATTGACCCGGCTTTAATACTTCACCGGTAATATTGACTTTAAAATTTTGGAAATTGACAGTAATTATTGGGTTTTTAAAGTATTTAAGGGCCTCGGTAGTGACTGCAATCTTTAGCTGATCGAGATTTAAACCTGATGCCTTTATCTTACCTAAAATAGGGATTTCAACATTCCCGTCAGCTTGAACGACATACTGCGCGCCGGACTGCGGCGTTTGCGGATTGCCTCCGGCAATAGAGGATAAAAGTGACCCGACGCCGCTGGAAAGGCTTGGCGTTGAACCACTGCCGGCGGCCTGCGAAGCAGCGGAGTTAATGGCGCTCGAGGCGGCACTGTTGTCAATTAATTGAATGTTAACACCTAATATATCGCCAGGATGGATCGTAAGCGGTATAAAATCAACTTTGGCAAAGCTTTTAGTCTTCCCCGAGTCTGGTATATCCTGAAAATATTTTATCTTTTTACTGGAGTTGCAGGAGACAATTATTAACGATAGGCATAATACGGGGGCAAACAAACAAAGTCTTTTGATTAAGGATTTCCTCATGTATGTTTAATTGATTGATTTATAAAAAGCTTATAAATTACGCTCGCAAGATAATAAAATGTGTTTTCATTACAATAGTAATTGGGGGAAAAAATAATTATACCGGGCAAAATGTGATTAATTGTTAAAAAAAAGGGACAAATATTAAAAATTTATGAATTTTACCTTAAGCTTACCCCATCACCTCGCAAAAATAAAAGAAAAACCTTCGCAGGCTTTTTGAATTGCTAAAGCCATGTCATTTCGAAATTTTTCCAAATTTTCTTTTAAAGTAATTTTCCATTCTCTGTTTATTTGGTCTGCTGTCAGTAATAATTCAACGTTCTGGGAATTGATCATTTTAAAAATTCGTTTGTGTGCCGGCTATACTGGTAACTGTTGTTTTTGAGGCCTGGTTATAATCCGGGTCCCGGCATTCAGCATTGGACCTATATGCAAATTTTCCAGCTGCCGGTCGGAGTCTCATCTGTAAAGTGTCACTAACGACGGACTTACATTTAGAACCGATCTGCCAATAATAACCTTATAGATGGCGGTTGTAAATTAAAGGATATTAACGTTATCGGAATGTTATGATTTTAAAAGAACGAACGATTGAAGAAAATTCTAATCTGCTGTTTTTTTGATTAGAGTGAATTGCCAATCAACAATTACCTGATGTTATTATTTTTTGCAGATGACGGAACACTTTGGCTGACGCTTTTGGGGTCATATAGATTTTTTTTAAGAAATACTTGAAATTTATTTACCCCGTCGGCATTTAAGTGCCCTAAATTGTCGCGGAAGTAATTGTCGCTATAAGCAGATGTATCATACAATAAATTATTCGGAAAAGTGGAATGAAGATCGGCTAATTGATCTTTAATCAAAGCAGAAATTTTTGATTCCGGACTTGGCATAAAAATGAAGATTACCTTTACATGATGTGCTTCAGCTAGTTTTACCATTTTCTTTAAATATATGGTATCGACGGCTGAAGGTTTAACATTGATCAAATCTTCATCAGGCATAGCAGTTTCATTTGTCCGTCTAAATTTCAATGTATCAGAAGCTAAAGTTGTAAGTCTGCCGTTAACAAATTGATTATCGCCTTTAACTAGCTGGCCGGTTTTCATTTTATATAAATATTTTAGAATGTTATTTAATCCGCCCAAAACGAACTCCTGGAAGCGAAAAATCTTGGCACTCACTGAAGGCTTATTGATCAATTGATCCAGGGGGCTCGAAAATATTGACTTTTTTATGTCGTAATTACTATCATTTGATTGAATTGCAATTTGCCGGGCGCTATCCAGGTATGTACCGGGGAAAAAATTGTAGTAGTAGGAATAGGAATAAAAAGTGTTCTGACTGATCAGGTGCACCATGCCATATGAAATAAATAAAGTATCGATTTTATTTTTTTTATTCTGAATTAATTGTCTCGCCTCGTAATATCCTTCAATAGGCCCTGCACCACCAAGTGAAAAATTTAACGCGTGCAGGTATTTTGCATTTATACCCCATTCTGATTTGCTATCCCCAATCAATATGTTGCCGCTTATGCCACCAGACATTAGCCTTTCGTTCAATTCCTTGTATACGTCGTAACCACCCGTAGTATAATAGCCCCTGGGGATTGTCAGATACAACAACGCAAAGAACGCAATCCAAATAAGGCAAAACATCAATACATTTTTCAAAAAACTTTTCACGCCAGTTAAAATTTAAAGTAAATAAATGGTTCTTCATGCCCGGTAAAAACCATAATTGACATTATTAAAAAGCTATAAAGAGCCCACCTCACAGGTTTGGACATCTGTAAATTTAAGCCTTCCAATACATGTTGTTTATTGCGCTGCCCCCATTCGATAATTAAAAATAGTGTGATGACCAGGATAAAAAATGGCTGTGCATTTTTCGGATAATGTATGATAGATTTTGAGAATATACGCCCGAAAAACTCAACTGCCTGCGAAACACTTTCTGCCTTGAAAAGTATAATAGAAATATTAATGAGTACAAATGTTTGGAGCATGTTCCTGAACTCCGCAAACGATGGCCATGGCTTATTGGGATCCAATTTTTTATTTTTGTTAATTGTGCCTCTCAATATTAATGGAACCAGATAAACTCCGTTTAACATGCCAAATATCACAAATCTCCAGCTAGCACCATGCCACATGCCGATTAAGGTAAAATTTATCATAATTGCCATAGTTATTCCCAATTTTCCATAGTCCCTGAACTTTAGACTTAACGGCGTATACACGTAGTCGCTTATCCACTGAGTTAAGGAAATATGCCATTTACGCCAAAATTCGGGTATGCTTTGTGCGAAGAAAGGGTAGTCAAAATTTTTGGCAACCTTAAAGCCGAGTAATCGGCCAATCCCAATAGCCATATCCGAATAGCCCGAAAAATCTGTATACAATTGAATAGCAGAATAAAAAACTCCCAATACCAGGGTACTCGCGGGCAAAGAGTGGTAGTGCTGAAAAATATCATTGGTTATCGGCGCCAGGTTGTCAGCAATGACCATCTTTTTAAAAAAACCCCAAAGGATCTGGCGTAAGGCATCCACTGCATCATCGTATCTAAATTCCCTTTTCTTCTCCAATTGGGGAATCAATGATTTGGCCCTGTCAATAGGGCCCGACAACAAACAGGGAAAAAATGCAACAAAAGAAAAAAACGCCACCCAATCTGAAGTGGGTTTCATTTTACCATTATTGATATCGAATAAATAACTTAATGTTCGGAATGTATAAAAACTGATCCCTAAAGGCAGAACAAGATTGACGGTATGGATATTTAGATTGATGTGAAATTTTGAAAACGCTTCTACAAATGATACTATAAAAAAATTGGCATATTTATAATAGATCAATGAGCCTATTCCGGCAATAGTACCAATGTACATTAAAACATCTTTTGTCTTTTGGTTTTTAGTCTTATTCATATAAAAACCCAATAGGTAATTCAGTAAAGAATTAGCTATTATTAAGAAAAGGAAGCGCCAATCCCACCAGGAGTAAAAGACATAGCTCCCGATTAATAGGAAAAGATTCTGAAGTTTTAATTTTCGATTGAAAACAAACCAATATAACAAGAAAAAGATGCCAAAAAAAACAGCAAATGGTAAAGAATTAAAAAGCATATTTTGCAGTTATTTAATACTTATTGTCGAATTAATGACTAAATGAATATTAGTACTTTTGAAGCATGCGTACAGGAAAAACGTCGATTTAGACAATCAGGCTCAACTTTATTCGTATTTATCCCTTTAAACATTTTCTTATTTAAGAGTTCAAAATTTAATTGAATAATATTTTGAGCTTAGCAGTTCAATCGTTCTATCGGAGACACTGAGAAAGGCAACCTCCCTGTTATTGTAATATCGCGGGGAGTACAGCTATTAAAAACCACCCTCGTTTAAAGTCCCGCTATTTCGAGATTGATATTATCAATGGGTTAAGTTTGTTTTAAGCAGGTTTTCAGTTTGTCTTCCTGAAATCAATTCAATGTTTGGTGCCGTCTGACAAGGTTAACATAACCAATTCCGCACTTTGTTCTTCGTCAAAAACGGTCGGACTCTGTTTAATGATTTGATGTATTTTACAAATATTTGCTATTTCTTCATTAATGTCCTTGC
>Ga0302307_10000917_pt1 | contig 18958 bp, 19 predicted proteins | sample III_Palsa_E3_2_FD_200530 | JGI IMG/M metagenome (GOLD analysis project Ga0302307, IMG submission 200530) | Peat permafrost microbial communities from Stordalen Mire near Abisko, Sweden - III_Palsa_E3_2 | ecosystem: Environmental > Terrestrial > Soil > Palsa > Peat permafrost | place: Sweden... | reverse complement strand
TTCGCTCAACAACACCAATGGTTTGTTGTTCGCCGGCGATATCACCACACCTACCGCCGATACCGCAAACTTGTCTTTGTCGGTGACGGGCGGTACGGGCTCGCTTGTCAGTACCGGCGGCCAGATCATGGCGCAAGGCAACCTGACGCTGAACTTGCCGAACATGGCGGTGGACCCTTCGGCCGCCAGCATGGGGACCCTGGGTGCGGGCGGATTGCTGACAATCGATGCTTCCAGCGTGGGTCTGGCCAGTAATTGGAGCCCGCAAGCCAACACCGTCACCATTAATGCCACCAATGGGTTCTCCAATGCCGGCACGTTAAACGTCAGTGGCGCCCTCAATATATCCACCAACGGGCAATTATCGAATACCGGCTCGATCGGAGCCGGGGGCGCGGCTACCCTGACCGGTAACATCGTTAATGGCACGGGTGCGCTGTTATATAGCGGCACGACCTTGACCCTGAACGGTAGCGTGGTTAACCGCGGCAATATCGAGTCCGCCGGCAACTTGAATTTCACTGGATCGAACTACGATAACCAAGGGGCGTCGACGCAAGCGCAGGGCAATATGTCGCTGCTGCTTACAGGTGATTTGCAGAATACGGGGGGCACGATACAGGCGGGGAATAACCTGACGATTTCGGCGAATACGGTTGAGAATAATCAGACGGCGCCGTCGGGATACACTTCTACGACAACGGCGGTCGTTGATCCGGCTTTCTTGTGGGCGACGGTAATCGGTACCGAGAATTGGGAATATGAAGCCATGGTTGGGGATCCTAGTAGTGGGGTCTCCGAAACGGACTTCACCGCTACAATTCCTGGAACTTTGGGTAATTTGTTGTCCCCAACTGGAGCATCGAGCAGTACTGTTGTGACGCCCGCGACCGAAGCTGACGCTTCAAACTCATGTTTTACTGATTGCGTGCTGGCACCGTCATCCCCCATCGCACAGAGCGGCACTGTCAGCTTCACCATAATGAATTCGAATCAAGCTGACAGCGCCCCTATTTGGGCACTCGATACGGGCAGTAATTCGGCTGGTGTCTCCACCTTTACACTGACCTTGCCAACGGTCTACGAGACCGTAACCTCCGAGCAGGCTGGGGTCGCGGGCGTTATTTCTGCCGGAGGCAACGTAAGTCTAACCGCCAATTCTTTATCTAATTTGGGTGGCGCGATTTCTGCCGGAGGCAACCTTGCCCTAAATGTTCAGTCCCTTAACAACGGTTCTGTCGCACCCAGCATAATTAGTTCGACCACGTTTACGGAAGACCAAACTCAGTTAAATGCATTTTTGAGCAAGCTTCAAAGTATCACCGAGGTGGAAGCAGCAGTCCCAAATTACTTGTCTTCATGTTCGCAAGCAGGAGTGGTAATTAGTAGTTGTATCGATAACACCGTGATTTCTGGTCCAGAAGCATATTTCACATTTGCACCCGAAACCGCGCCAGTGAGTATTTCATCGGTCACGACATCGAGTCCGACCGGTCTTATTTCTGCGACCGGAAATCTAACCATATCAGGTGGAAATCTGACGAATGGAGGAACCATCTATGCAGGGCAAAATATTTCTATCACTGCCTCGAGTCTGACCAATCAAGGTACTTACACCTCGCAAACGACTACTCAAAAAGGTTGTCCGCCGGGCGTACCTGAGGACGAGTGTTTATTGGGGATAGAGTATGTCGGCGAAAATCCGACCTCCTCGACCTTTAGCTATCAGCAAGACAATGCCACCATTTCTGCCGGTAACGACTTGGTTATCGCCGCAGGCAACATCACCAATACCTACGGCAACATTATCGCCGGTAACAACTTGTATATCGGCGGTGTTGGCACCACCGCTAGTTCGACCACGCCTGCCAATAGCCTGACAAACACTTCAGGCAATATCGTCGCAGGAAATAACATCGTTTTGAACGTTTCTGGAGCAATAACTAATACCCTGCCACCACCGGTATTACTGCATCAAGATTACGGCACGGAAGTGGCATATAGCGGCTGCATGACGGCGGAGGGTTACAAGTCGGGCTACTGCGAGGGCTATGTTGAGCAACAGTCCGCTAATTCCTCCAACATCAGCGCCGGCAATGGTCTGACCATCAATGCCGGCAGCCTGACAAATATTGGCAGCCTGATCTCCGCCGGTCAAAGTGCAACACTGAACGTGACCGGCCCGATCGTCAATAGTGAACAGACGCTCAACGCTTACTGGCATTCGTTCTGGGTGCAGCAAACCAGTATTTTCAGCAGCGACCAGGATCACAACATCTGGGCCTGCGGTACCCCGGCTCAATGCACCTCGATCTACGGCAGCGCTTACACCAATACGGGGGGCGCAATAGATCCGCCAACCCCGATCGGCAACATTGCCGCGACGATTCAAGCGCCTAACCTGAGTGTCAGCTCGGGCGGACAAATCCAGAACGTCGGCAACATACTCGGCACGCAAGTCACGTTGTCGGGGCACAGCTTGGTGAACGGCATTACCGGCACGAATGTGTATACGCCACAAGTCGCCGCACCAGCCCAGGTCATCAGCCTGGCGCCTGGCGCCGGTCCGGGTATGAGTCAGGCGATTCCTAACCTGATCAATACGTCCACCGTGGCACCGACTCCCGGCGTGGTGACCTATGTGGTGAATACCGCAGGGGTGACCTCAGCCGACAACATCGGCCCGGCGACCCTGCTGGCGAATCTGCCCGCCAACTTGCAGCCAAGCTCTGATCTGTTCTACTACAACCCACAAGAAGAAGATCTGGTATTGCAGCAAGCGGCCTTGGCGCAAACCGGTCAGGCGAGTTTTGTGAATTGCCCCACCTGTAATCCGCAAAGCGGCTTGTCGGTGGCCGACCAGGACAAGGTCCAGCTCTACCAGAATGCGCTGAACTACGCGACCGCCAACAACATACAACTCGGCACGGCGCTGACTCAGACGCAAATTAATCAGCTGACTCAGCCAATGCTCTGGTACGTGGAGCAGACCGTGCCCGATCCGAGTTGCACGGCAACCGGCAGTTCGACTTGTCCGACCGTCACGGCACTGATGCCGCAGGTCTATTTGCCACCGAACTATGGTGCCGAGGCAGCGGGGGGCACGATCAGCGGCACCAACGTCACGCTTAACTTCAGCGGCAGCATATTGAATACCGGCACCGTTACGGCCAGCGACACGCTGACGGTGACTACGCCGACCCTGACCAATCAGCAAAACCAAACCAACGTTGGGCAGATCTGGAATTACATTCCGGACGTAGGTTATCAAGAGACAACCGGCACAGTGGTGCAGCCGGGCGGCTTTATGAGCGCCGCAAATATGACCTTGAACGTGCAGACCGTGAATCAGATTGGCGGTGCACTGCAGGAGCTAAACAGCGATGGAACCGTCAGCGCGACAGGTAGCCAACAACTGATTAACAGTTTGCAAGCGCAGCTAGGCAGCAGCTTCACGCAGAGCACAGTCGCCAACAATCTGAATACGAGTTTTAGTAAAGATGGCGGGAATTTCTCGGGTGAGGATCTGGCCATGCTGGTGGTGGTGGTGGCCCTGACCATCATCACTGCCGGTGCTGCGAGTGCTGCTATTGGCAGTACATTGGGCGCTGGAGGTGGAACCTTTGCGGCGGGGTCGGTGGCAGCTGGCACCACTGCGGGTTTGGGCAATGTTGCACTATCGGCAGCAATTGCGGGGATGGCGGGCAGTGCCGTCAGTCAGGTGGCTACGACAGGTACGCTAAGCTTGGGGGATTTGCTGGAATCAGGTGCGATAGCGGGCTTGACCGCCGGGCTCACCAACGGCATTACCTATAACGCTACAAGCGGCTTTGGTGTGACTACTGCACCCATTGCTGCCGATAGCGGAACTTATAGCCTTGCGACATTGGCGAGTTCGTCATCGGTGGGTAATTTCCTGGTTCCAGTCGCCGGTCAGGCAACGTCAGTAAGCGGTACGACGCTAGCCGAGGCGGCGTTGGCAGACGCTACGATTACTGCGGGGGTGCAGACTGCGATTGAGGGTGGCAGTTTCCTCGGTAACCTGGAAGCGGCGGGGGTGACGGAGGCGGCCGCGGACGCGGCGGGCGCGATTGGTAATGCTAGTGAGGATTCCACCTCGGTATTCGCGGCTGGATCGCCCGGTTACATCATTGCGCATGCGGCATTGGGTTGCGCGGCGAGCGCGGCGGAAGGGACGGGATGTGCGGGTGGGGCCATTGGGGGAGCGACGAGTGCGTTGTTGACGGGGCAGGTGTTGAGCGCGATGGACCCTACTCAGGCACCCTTAACGACCGGGCAAGTGGCGATCGCAACGGCAATAGCGTCATTGGCGGGTGGGGTGGCTGCAGGGCTGGCCGGGGCTAACGCGCAGGGCGGCTTGACGGCTGCTGAAAATGAAGCGTTGAACAATCAAGTGGCGCATTTTGGGGGATTGATCCCGCCAAATGGAACGGCAGAGGCTCAAAATATCAGTAGTGAGGAAAATCAAGGAGCAAACAGCGCGACCGGTTCACCGACCTTCACTGTTGGTCCCAATGGGACTATGTCACTGGGCGGGGGAGTGACGGGGGGATTTGGGTTCTATGTTAATCCTGGATTAGGGACGTCATCTTTGGATGCTGGGTTCTATGTTTCTGGTGGGACAGCATATGGGTTTGATCCATCCCTTTCCATGGCGTATGGCTTTACTTTGGGACCTTCGAGTAACTTGCGTGGTCTTTCGACAAGCATAAATGCTGGGTTGGATTTTGGTGGCGTGGGTGGTGGTGGATCGCTTGTCTATGACGGAAATAATCAGTTGGTTGGGGCGGGTAATAATGTTGGTATTCGCGGAGTGCCTACTGTGCCGGGAGCAACCTTCTCAGTTACGAAGCCGACGACATGCACATTTAGCATCATAACTGGAGTTGGGTGTAAAATAAAATGATAAACATAAAATCGATTTTTAGTGAGCCAACTTTGTATCGGTCAATATGGCTTAGATCTGCCATTTCGTCTTTATTCTCAATAATTACGGCATGGATATTTTTTAGAAAATTCAGAGGTGGTGATGTCGCCGTATTAATGAGCTACGCCATGATTTGCGCATTGGCCGGTGTTTTTTGGGTGACTGGGGTTTTATCGGTCTTGTCTTTTTCGATTAACTTCAGAAAAATAGTATCATCGACAGATTTGAGAAATGAAGGGATTTATTTGTTAAATGCGAACTCGACGAATCCTTTCTATGTTATGACAAATGATTTTTTAAATGAGAAAGGGAGAAAAGTGAGGTCGAGATTAATAATCCATCTTATATTTTTTATTATCTCTTTTATTGTTGGTGTATTTCTTGTTTTGGCGGAATCTTATTTATTTGGGCAAACTGGAATTTATCCGATGGTTGGCAGATAAGGGCAATGTTGCGAGGATCAATACGGGACGCACCAAGAATACCTCTTGATCTCCTCGGCAGACGTTCTGTTGCAAACACTCAAACTGCCTCGAATGAACCGGGGACGCACCACGAATAGGCCTGTGTCGGTTGTTACCCGGTTGGCGTGAGACGAGACAGACCAGACTTCGGCCAGGTTGTTTTCTCTGCGGCCGAGCATGATTCTGTCGCCGCCGGACGAAGTACCGTTTAAATCTCGCAGGGCGTGACTGCATCGGGTTGGTTAAAAAGCCTCTTGGCGACTTCCCTGCGGAAGTCTTCGCTGCGTTGCATTTCCTTCTAGATCCGCATTGCGCGCTGAATCCATATGGCGGTTGGATAGTAATCGGAGACGGACCGCCAACAACAGGCACGGACCACAGATAACCGATGCGGTTGGTTACCTGTTCCTTGCTGCCACCGGTAAACTCATGTGTCCGATTGACTTAAACAGATACAGGCACGCCAGAGCCGTCACGACAATGATTTGCGCAAGCGCCGCTACACGGCCATGCACCACGCCCCGTTTCGCAATCAGCGCTGCACAGCAGCCAATCGCAGCCCATCAAAGCATGCGAAATTAGCATAGAGATACGGATGAACGATGCAAATGGATCGATATTTTCCTCCCCAAAAGCCTGAAATCTTCAACCCAAATGTAACGTCAGCAACAATAGGGGACGCACCACGGTAAAATACGCCCAATCGTCTAAGCCAACCGGAAACGGAGATCTGACGGGAATTCGCCGCTATGATTTGTTGCTCTCGGACTGTCCAGAGCCCACTCATGCCCCGTCGCGCCCGCATTGTTTTGCCCAATATTCCAGTGCATCTGATCCAGCGCGGCAACAACCGGCAAGCCTGCTTCTTTGCCGATGAGGACTACCGCGCCTATCTATGCTGGCTGGATGAGTATGCTGGCGCGAGCCAATGCCGGGTGCATGCCTACGTGTTGATGACCAATCACGTCCATCTATTGATCTCATCACCGAATGGCTCTGGTCCAAGCAAGCTAATGAAGGCGCTGGGCCAGCGCTACGTCCAGTATATTAATCGAACGTACCAGCGAAGCGGCACGCTATGGGATGGGCGCTACCGCTCCTGCCTGACGCAGGATGAAGGGTACTTGCTTGCGTGCCAGCGTTACATCGAATTGAATCCGGTACGCGCGGGACTGGTGGTGCACCCGGCTGAGTATCGTTGGTCTAGTTATCGTGCGAATGCGCAAGGTGAGGCTTCCAGTGTGCTCCAGCCGCACGCGCTTTATGAAGCTCTAGGCCAAGACGCAGAGGCACGCCAAGCTGCCTATCGCGAACTATTTCGCAATGAACTTGACCCCGGCATGGTCGATGCGATTCGCCATGCGACCAGCAGCAACTATGCTCTGGGGAACGCTCGTTTTGCGGAGCAGGTGGGCCTGGCGCTTGGACGGCGTGTCACGAGGGGTAAGTCGGGTCGCCCGCGTAAGGTGGATGTGCTGGGCAGCGGGGTGCTGCTCTGACCGGCTTTTTATTGGGACTGAGAGTCGTTTAACCGTAGCCTGACCCCCATTGCTTGCATCTGCAAACCCAGAGTTTTTATCGTGGTCCGTCCCCAATGCTGTTCTAATAGGATTGATTCTATGACTATTGAAAAAATATTGGAAATGGCCGACAGAGCGGCCGCATTTATTGAACTTATTCGCTTGTATTTTGATGGGCCTGATGAGGCGCGAAAGGAGATTGTAAAAAATTGGGATTTTTCGGTTAACTGGGATTTACCCAACCAAACTCGACTTGCTTGTCAAAATGGCGAACGATGGTCTTGTCAGGAGCGAATAGAGGCATCTTTGGCATATTTTGCAATAGCCGCGAATCTTGTTGGTGATTATCGAGAAGAATTAATTGCCCTTGCACTGATTTATCAGAGTTGTGTCATTGCTGGTTTGGATCCTTATAGAATTTTTGAAAAAATAGCAAAAATATGCGAACCGGACGTTAGAGCGATGCTTATGAATTTTTCAGCGAGAAATGAAGACGATAAAAGCCTCGCGGCTTTTTTTCTTTCGGCACAAATAAATAAAGATGGAGAGATGGAAATTAGGCCTACGTGGGCGTGAATAGTTTGCAACAATAGGGGACGGCAACAATAGGGGACGCACCCAATGCTGTTCGGCCGACGTGGCGATGGATGGGGCTATAGGTGCGGCACAGGCCGGTGCGACGGGTGCGGCAGTCGCGACTGCCGGTACCACTGCCGCCGGCACTCTAGCGGTTGGAGGCTTGGCGAATACTGCATTGTCGGTGGCGCTAAGTTCCTTCGCCGCAAGTGTGGTGTCACAGGCGGTCGTGACGGGCCAGGTCGATTTGAAGTCGGACCTGCTGAATGGCGTAGTTGCGGGCTTGACTGCGGGATTAACCAACGGCATTACATTCGATAGCGGTACTGACTCGCTCGGCTTTAATGTCGATGCGCCGGTAGCTGGCGTAACGGCCCCAAGCTTGGCGAGTCTGTCCGGGGTGCAGAACGTGGGTAGCGCACTGGTACCTCAAGCGGGTGCTGTAGCGGGCTCGCTACCTGAGACAGTGTTGGCGGTGGGGGCTGATGCGACGATTCAGGCTGGGCTGCAGACTGCGATTGAGGGTGGCAGCTTCCTGAGTAACCTCAAGACGGATGGGGTGAATGATGTGGCGGCGGATATCGCCTATGGGATTGGGCAAGCAAATACCAACGGCGACTTTGGAACGGGTACCGCCGGAGAGATTGCATACGCCGCGGCACATGGTCTGTTAGGTTGTGCTGCTAGTGCGGCGGAAGGGACCGGATGTGCTGGAGGGGCCATTGGCGGGGCGGTGTCGGCTGCGACGGCGAACACGATTGCTACTGCGGTAACCGGTGGGCAAGGTATTATCGATCCGAGCCAGTTGGCGGCGATTACGGCGGCCACGATGCTGTTGGGTGGCGCTGCGGCGGGCCTGGCGGGCGCGAATCCTCTTGCCGGGGCGACGGCGGCTGAAAACGAGACGTTGAACAATACGTGTGCTGCGGGGCATAACTGCGGCACGTTGACCAGCGCAGTGGAAGACACGGGGCGTGCGCTCGTGAATACGCCGCTGGCTATCGTGGAAGGTGGTGTTAACTTATTTACTGGCGCGGTTCCTGGCGGGTCGGATTATGTGCCGTTCCTGCAAGGCTTGATGCTGCCCTATGATGATCCGGATTTCGGGGGGCTTGTTTCGATAGTAGGAACGGCTGGGCTGGGTTCTGTCTTGAGTAGCGCCACTTCAGAAACGACTACTCTTTATCGGGCAGTTGGTCCGGCAGAGCTTACCGACATTCAAAATACGGGAATATTGCAAAACCTTGGTTCAGCAGAGGGTAAATATTTTACGACCTCATCTTCTGCGGCATCGTCTTATGCGCAACAAGCAGTGAATGCGTTTGGTGATCCTGCCTATACCACGATCACCACGCAAATTCCGAGTAGTGTTTTAAACGGTATAGCGCCGGTAACGGTTGACGGCGGCATTCCTGCCTATGTAGTTCCGAATGAACTGCTGCCTGGCTTAAAGCCAAGTGTCAGCGGTAGTATGGCGCTCCCTGGGACTAAATGATCATGCAACCTGACATCGTGTTGGAAGTGCGTTTAAGGACAACGGCAGAGGGAGGGCGTCAAACCGTTCTCGAAGGAGAGCGTTATGGTTGCCCGCTATTGGTTGATGGGGATGCCTTCGATTGTCGCTTATTGCTTGCGGGGCGAAAATTCGAGTTGGGGAGAACGTATGAGGTCCCGATTAAATTTTTGACCCGAGACTTAGTTTTACCACGGTTATATGTGGGGAAATCAGTTCAGTTGTGGGAAGGTAAGATCATTGGCGATGGGGTGGTTGTCGGGATATTGCCCTATGGATCAGAGCATGGTTAGGTGCGTTAGTCTGTTCAGTGGAAATGAGTAAATATTTTAATCCAAGTCATCAGGAAGCCGAACTTGTCGGTCGGTGGGTAATGTCTGCGGGAAAAGTTGTCGCTGACGATGTTTGCCGTCGAGTTGACTTTCTGATCAACGAAGGCTTCGTTCGTATCGAAGCAACAATAGGGGACGCACCAAATTCTGTTCACTTAGAAAAAATCTGGCAAACTTACGCACTTCAACTGATCTAGCTTGAGGGGTAAGGATGGCAGGTAAGGCCGCGCACCTGGGTGGAGACGTTCGCCTCTCCGATTACTTGGCGATGGGTTTATTAGCCCAGCTCGTCCCGCTTTCGTTGATTGATGAAGCGCTCAGCGCGCATGACCGGCACGGTCAACGGCAGCGGGATTTACCGGCCCATGCGGTCGCTTGGTATGTCGTCGCACTCTCTCTTTACCGAGGCGTCAACACGGAGGAAGTCCTTCGTGTTGTGACAGAAGGCATGGAATTCCTCGGCGCGCCGGCAGTTCGCCGAGAAGTCGGCAAATCAGGCATCAGCGCCGCACGGACACGCTTGGGTCCAGAGGTCATGCACTACCTGGCCGAGCAAGTCTTAAAACCGCTGGCACGCGATGGTCGTCAAACGCCGCGTGCATTTTATCGAGATTGGCGCGTGGTCGCGTTGGATGGCTCCACCATGGAGGTGGCCGACGAGCAGGTTTGCCGTGAAGCCTTTGGCGTTCCAGGAACCCAACAGGGGCAAACAGGTTACCCACAACTTCGCTTTGTCGGCCTGTTGGAGCATGGCACGCACGCCCTGTTTGGTGTGTCGCTGGGCGGGTATAAAGACTCCGAGATGAGTTTGGCCCATCAGACCCTCCGGCATCTCAAACCCGGCATGTTGTGCCTGGCTGACCGTGGGTATGCCGGGTTTCCGATGTGGCAAGCGGCGCGCAGCACGGGCGCCCAACTGTTATGGCGAGTGCCCAAGAATCGGGTCCTTCCGGAGCTGAAGCGCTTGGCGGATGGATCTTATCTGTCGCGTATCAAACCGTCACCTGTCACGCTCAAGACGATGCCGGAACCCCGCGATCCTACGCCGATCATGGTCCGTGTAATTGACTATGAATTGCCGGGCATGCCGAGTGCGGAACCGGTGTATCGACTGATCACCACGCTACTGGACCCGGAGCACGCTCCAGCCGAAGAATTGGCGGCGTTGTATCACGCGCGCTGGAGTATTGAGACGACCTTCGCAGAAATCAAAACCACGCTGAAAGGCTCTGAGGTCATCTTGCGTAGCAAGACTCCGGAATTGGTCCGGCAGGAGTTCTGGGGTTTGCTGCTGGCTCATCACGTAACGCGAAAGATGATGCAGGAGGCCGCACTCAGTGTCGGTAGTTCAGCAGACATATTGAGCTTCAAGAACAGCTTGAACATCGTGCGCCGCAAGCTTCCTGCCAGCGGCGCCATCCCCCCCTGAGCAGTTTCAGGCGTGGTGGTCGAAACTGATCGCGGACATAGCAAGCGGTATCATCAAAAGTCGCAGAGGAAGGAGTAATCCCCGAGTCATCAAGCGCCGCACAAAACAATACCTTCCCCGCAAAGGTCATGAACCACTTAATCAGCGGCATGATTGGACGCTAAAAATTATTAAGTGAACAGCATTGGGCCTGACCCCCATTGCTTGCATCTGCAAACCCAGAGTTTTTTATCGTGGTCCGTCGCCTGTTGTTGTCCCCTGTTGTTGCACCAGGCACAGATCGCTGCTGCCCAAAACGGCGGGAATGTTGTGACTACCGAGCCCTTGGGCAATGGCCAATATTACGTGTATGCAAATCCGCTACCCTTTATGAGCGGGCCTGCAAGTTATCCCAGTTCAACGGCTGGCGGCCCTGCGATTACTGGTACGATAACGAATGTGCCAAGTGCATCTGATTCTTATCAGAATCTCTATAACAATTCGTTTGATGGGCAGGCGGCACAAAGCACGGCGACAGGTTTGGGTGTTACGGCGTTGCTGACAGGTGGGTCGGCTATTGGTGCGTATGGTCCGCAATTGCTGGCTGGAGCAGAGGATGCATTCGCCGCTTACCAAGCGGCCCAAGCAGGCTACTCGCTAACCACTGCGGCAGCGACGGGTGCGGCCGTATCGGGGGTAACTTATACTGCCTCCGCCGGTGCAGGTGCAGCATACAACTACCTTAGTACCGGCGCGAATTTCTCAAGCAGCTTTGACCAAAAATTCTCGCTTGCCGGACTCGCAGCGGCCTCGACGGTCGGTGCATATACCAATATTTTTAGCACCTCGATGTTCAATTTGGCGGGAATCCCCAATAGCTTCTCAAATATATTGACGTTGCCGGGAGCGGTTATTCGTGTGAATGGTCTTGCTCTTGGGCAGGCAGCGGGCAAGGCAGCCCAAGGTGCTGTAAATCAATCTCAGTGACCAGAGCACTCAATGAACAATGACATATATCATGGAATCCTAAGCGGGCTATTCGGTCCCATCATTGCACGACTGGTATCGCGATATAAGTACCGAACTATTTTTTTAACTGTGGTTGCAGGAATATATCTCTTTCCGTTTATAGCTGTAGTAAGAGCAAACGGATGGCATATAGGTTGTAAAATTTTTATCGACAGGGTGCTGACTTGGACGGGAGTTCTCGCGCCGATAGGTATCGGATTGCTTGCTGTAATTTGTGTTTTTATTTCCTCTATCGGTAATCCAAGTAAGAGGGGGTGATGAGGGCAATCGGTGGCGTAGCATGAATAATTTGCTTGATCACTCGGTAGACGTTTTGTTGGAAGCGCTCAAACGCTCTCGGAAGGCGTATGGCCTGCCGCCGCTCAATTCGCCAAATTGCTGGTGTGGCGACTAGGCGGAAGCCAGCTCACAAACGAGGAAGCAGGGGACCACGAATGTCCTGTGTCGACATCGGCGCGCGTGCGTGCCATTGTTCTTTAAGCGGCATCGGGTGGAAAACTGAGTCGGGCTGTAAAACCGCGTCGGGGCAAAAATCGCCTCATGGAAGCGCGTCTATGCGTTGATCGCTTGCGAGGCCTTACCGCGTCTAGGTTGCGGGCGATGCGGAGCGCGGGGCGTGTCGGGTGTTGGATATGGGGCCATTGGCGCTGCCGCTAGTACGATAACCAACGAGGTCATCGACCCGACCGGGAACATGCCGTCGATAGTAGAGACCGCAATCGCTGCGGCGGTTGGGGGATTGGCGGCTGGGATCGCAGGCGCAAACGTTCAAGGCGGTTTGACTGCGGCTGAAAACGAGACGGTGAACAATTGGTTGAATCATATTCCGCCTTCGGCTTCTGTGGTTTCTTTGTCGGACCAGCAGAAATATGACAATGCGTTAGCGGACTGCGACCCAGGATCAGGCAGCGAATCGTGTACGACCGAAAGCACATTGAGTACGTTATCGACGCAGAATAACGTTAACTTGAACAACGCATGTGCCAATGGCATGTCGCCAAGCTGTACGACCCAGATCAATGCGGTATACGCGGCGGGTCTTCAGGTTTCCACGAAGCTCCAATCCGACGGCACATATGCCACGACGGTTGTTTATCCCGATGGACCGCCTACGGGAACCACTCCATTTTACATTTATCCGAATACCATCTCGAATGTGTCGACGCAGCAGAGTATGGGCGCTGCGACGTTGGAGAACATGCTAGGTAGTACGTTCGGAGGGATTGCGGGCGGCCTTGCGTACTATTTCAGTGGATCAACGACGAATGCGTACTATGCTTCTGGAGCGGCTGGTGCGCTAGAGGGTATATTGGCCGGTACAAGCGGATTGCAACTGCCTTCCGCACCAAACCTTGTTGCCGCAGGTAGTGGAACTGTGCCAGGTGATACGTTGGCGGACTCACTTACACCGCTAAGGGTATCTAACGGCGTACCGCTTAATCCCAATCTGCCGGATCCGATAGCTGGGCTGGGTTATCAGCCAACGATTCTGAACTCGTCTAATGTGAATATCGCCAATTCACAATTGAATGGCTATGTTGGGGAGTTGAATTTGGCGAACACAGTTGCCTCTCTCCCCAATCAGACTGTGGTGAGCTATGGTGACGCGGTGGGAACACATGGCGCGGATGTCGTGTCCGTGGATTCCGAGACAGGTAACGTTACTTTATGGGATAGCAAATTTCGTAGCGGTATACAAAATGTGCCTTCTTCGACAACTTTTACGCCGCAATCGAATGCGCTGAATAATGCCTTGAGTGATGCCCAAGTCGCAATTGTAAATTCGAATTTGCCGGCAGCGGCTAAGCAGCAGGCGCTTCAGAATTTACAAGAGGGAAATTTTACAGCCAATACGGTTGGTTCTGGTGCAGCGAAAAATTCAACTACTGTTAAATTTTGTTCAGGTAGCCCCTGTTAAGGATGAATAAATGCTTTTTGATCCTATTAAGTCGAGATTAAATGGTTTTAATGATGAAATGCTTAAATTTTACTTGAGCACGCAATACGACCCCATGCGACCCATGGGAAATGTCGCTGCAAATGAACTTGGTACGGTAATTAAAGCTTGGCTTGTTGGTCTCAGTGCTGACGTTTCCCCAATTATTCCACGATCGCTTCAATGGATTGATAAAGCTATCGAAGGAGGTGAAAAATTTGGACCTGACCCCAATGCACATCGAACGACGCTGCACTGGGCGAAGGCATTAGGCGGTTGGATGGACGATGGTTGGAATTATGAAGGTGATTGGGATTCGGCGCGATGTTTTGAAGAGGCACGATGGCGGTACGAGAAACGCCCTTGGCCTACTAACGAAATCGTCAAAAGTGGTTTAGATGACTACATGGCGTTTGCTTACCAAGGCGGCGATCATAACGAGGGATTTTTGGCTGGGATTGATATGTATGAGCGTTGGACTGGCAGAACCGGAGTGTCGCTGTCCAAAGCACTTAAACCGCGCGATTTTGGATATGCTCTGTGCTTGCATAGAACAGCTCGCCAAGCTTTCGATGAGAATGATTTATTCGAGGCTGGCCGGAGAATGCTGCAAGCCAATTTGCAAGGTAATTGGTTAAGCGGCGGGCAATTTATTCGTGCTGCAACCTGGCTCAAAATTGTTTACTGGCATCATGACGACACCCTGACCCCATTGCAAACTATTTTGAAGGCATATGACAATATGCCAAGTGTGCCTCGACCAGAGTTCGTTCCCGAAAATAGTAGATAGCAACAACAGGGGACGGGCCACGGATAGCTGAGACTGGGCGGTGTCTGTTTCGCCAACAGATCGGTTTGATGTGGGTAACCGTGGCCTGACCCCTACTAGTCCTTTAACAGGCTGCTGAAATACCCCGTAGAAGCACCGAAGGAGATATTTTTCGACCTCATAAAACCCTCCATAAACGGTTCGTGTCACTCGGGTAAGGGGTAAGCCCCCCCGAAAAGCGTTTTACGAGGACTCTCAAAACAGTATTTCAGCAGCCTGTTAAACGGATACAGCCGCGCCAGAGCCGCCACGACAACAATTTGCGCAAACGCCGCTACACGGCCATGCCAATGCACAGCAGCCAACGGCGGCCCATCGAAGCATGCGAAATTAGCGTAGAGATACGGATGAATGATGGAAATGGATCGATATTTTTCCTCGGAAGAGCCAGAAACCTCCACCCCGACTGCGGTAACGTCAGGGCGGCCGCGCGCCGAGACACCGACGCTCACCAAAGCCGAGTTGGTCGAGATGCTGTTTGACCAGGTTGGCCTGAATAAAAGCCAAGCGCGCGCCATGGTCGAGGCATTTTTCGAGGTAATGCGGGACACTTTGGAAAGCGGCGAAAACATCAAACTTGCAGGCTTTGGCAGTTTCCGTTTGCGCGACAAAGTGCCGCGTCCCGGGCGCAACCCCAAAACCCGCAGTGACTTTGTGATCGAGGCGCGACGCGTGGTGACATTTCACGCTACGCCGACGTTGAAGCAGATGGTTCACCTCGCTGCCAATGAGTTCCATACCCAGCAGAAGCATGATCGGGGGGGGCGTAAACCGAATTAAATAGAGGTCTCTTCGATCGAACATTGCTTTATGCCGCGCCGCCAGCTAGTTCGCTGTACGGTACGCTACGAAGAATGCCGCGCGTCGTGCTATGTCGAGTAAGCATGCGGAAGGTCCGCACGTCGAGCACACGGTGGCGTCATTTGTCTTGTTGGGGCGCGTATCGATGCTCGTCTCCAAGACAATTGCCCTGAATTCACTGAGGCTTTGCTGTAGACGTTGTCCTTGGATATCTGTAGGTCGTGCCAGCATGCTCGGCGGCGCAGTTCAAGATCGGAGGTATCCGTATTTCGCAGTCGATCTCGCATTGTGCGGAGCAACAAATGCCATGGACCTCGGTAGCTGAGGACGGCGTCACAGATCGGCCAGTAGCGGTCGGTCGACATTGACAGACATATCGTCGACAATCCGACGACCGGAAAAATCCAGTAAGCGAGAAAGTCATGTCGATTGAAAAGTGGACGACTGTTGACAGCGATGAATCAATTGGCCAGTTCCTACGAGCAACTCATGGGCTGCATGACTCATGCGTTACTTCTGCCGAATTTACAGACGGCCGATTTGTGGATGACTCTGGCTCTATGCATTGTGGTCTCGGTGATCGAGCGACCTTGACCCTGAGATTAGATCGTCAATCTGGAACGGGCGGCGTCGAAAAATATGTTTTGTTGTTCGATGGTGTTTTCGATTTTCTTTTCGTTCACAGTGCAGCGCTCGACGGGCTCATACTCTCATGCTCAGTCTCACTGGTTGCCAGCACGGTGCATTTCAGATGTAACCCGAGCTACGAAAGGCCTGATCCGGTAGTACACGCTAAATCCTTTAGGTACATGGTCGTCCAATAGAAGCTAGCGCATTGGCGATAGAAATTCTAGGCGACTCAGCGCGTTGTCCAACTGTTTTTCGCCTAGCCAACGCTTCCAGCAATTATCTGCAGCCGTCTGGTCGCTAAACTTCCCTGGACGGACGGCTGAAACTTCGTACTGACCTGGTGACATTTGATGCGTGTCCTATTCATCTGCAGCCGGAACCGCCTGCGAAGCCTAACTGCAGAAGAGCTATTCTCCAGTTGGCCAGGAGTCGAAGCGGATTCCGCAGGTTTGGCACCCGACGCAGAAACGCCGGTCTCGGCTGAGCAACTCGCGTGGGCCGAGATAATCTTTGTGATGGAGCGAACTCACAAAGCGAAGTTGTCAAAGAAATTCGGTACGTGTCTGAATGGAAAACGGGTAGTTTGTCTTGATATTCCGGACAAGTACGCGTTTATGCAGCCCGAACTCATCGCTATCTTGGAACGGAAAACCGGCCATCTTTTGCGGTGACGAGCAGATTGGAATGTCAGTTTATGACGAACCCGGTGCTCTGCTTTGGGTCGCCGGCAGCCGGCCAGTAGCGGCGGTTCGACAACGGCGTCTAGATCCGTGACAATCGGTGCTTCTCTCTGGTGGTCACAGTGAGTCACTTCGAAGAACGGGAATTATGCGAATTGAAATCAGGTTGTGCACTTTCTACTCATTGGGCGATGAGCGACGCTTTTTTCAGGGGCTAAAGGACGTTGCGGCGATCAAGCACATTCAGGGAATGGGAAGGAATCTAATGATTGATTTCGACATTCGCCATCTAAGTAAAGAAGCCGCGTGGGATCTTATCGCGCTATTTTGGCGATATGGTATATCGCTTGTTCCATTGCAAGAGTTGGCAACCAAGAAGAGATTCTCTTGGCTGAGAGATGAGAAGTTCTATTGGCACAAACGCATGTTTAAGTCATTGCGTTGACGGCTGATTTCGATTGTCGTCGCTAATGTGAGGTGAGGCAGCGAATGAGTAAATCCCCGATACAAGGGCAAGAATATCGAAGCGCGTTCAAACTCTACAGCGAGGACGGCAAACGAGTTGCCGACGTGCTGGAGTTCCGCAACGGTGAAACGTATCTCGATGAGCAGGAATGGGTCGAAGGAACTACATTTAGGAACCGACATGCCGGAAGTTTGGTTGGTCCGTTCGCCTCGCCAGCAGATGCAGAAAACTTCATAGTAGCGACACCCTGGTTCCAGGGTAGCCATGCATAGGCATCCGCTTTCAGCACTCGGGTAGCGTACTGCAGGCCGTTACCTTGCTTGATCGGGGGCAGGTTCGATCTGCGAGTAACGTTCGCCTAACTTCTTTGTAACAGCGTTGGCGGCGGAAAATTCGGAGGGATGCTAACCCGCCGTGCGTCAACATCCCCTCTGGAGAACTGTTAACGACCGTTGAACGTCGGTTACGGGAGGTCGCCGACGACAAGGGGCGTTCGACACGTCGAGGGGTCGCGAACCTCCGGGTTCGGCCAAAAACGGCCGCTCGAACTCCGAACCTAGATCGTTGACTATCGACATAGACAATGGCCCTGTCTCGGGGAAGAGAAGGACCGCACGCGGGGTAAGATTGCTTCTGAAAAATTGCACGGCCGGACTGATGCAGTCTGAGCTTCCCCTGAAATTTGGTCTTCCACAGATGGCGTAAAATTAACGTTACTTTGGGAAGACAAAGATGAAGATATCGAAGCGGGCATACACGGCTGAGTTCAAGGAACTGGCGGTCAAACGTGTGAAGGATGGGCAGACGATTGCGGAAGTTGCCAAGGAGCTCGGGGTGAACGACCAGAGCTTGCGCAACTGGATCAAGGCATCGGCTGTGGGCAAGCTCAATGGGGCGGGTAGCCAGGTGGTTACGCCCGAAGAAATGGAACTCTCCAAGCTGCGCGCCGAGAATGGTCGGCTCAAGCGGGAGAATGAGATTTTAAAAAAAGCGACGGCGTACTTCGCGCGAGATGTTCTGTGAAGTACGCCTGGATTAGCGCTCAGGGTAAGGCGTTTGCGTTGTCCGAAATGTGTGAGGTGCTCGATGTAAGCATCAGCGGTTACCGGGCTTGGAAGCGTGGCGGCACCCCTGATCGCAAGCGGCTGACGGATCCACAGATGCTGGTGGTGATTCGTTCCATCCATATCGAACTTAAAGGTGCTTACGGCAGCCCGCGTATGGTGCGCGAACTCCGGCTGCGAGGGTTCACCGCCGGAAAGGAGCGCGTCGAGACGCTGATGCGTGAGAACGGCATCCAGGCCCGGCACAAGAGGCGCTACCAGGTCACGACGGACTCGAAGCACGGCTTGCCCGTTGCGGCCAATCTACTTGACCGCAACTTCACACGGTAATCCCCCCATTTTTAGCGCTTGCTCAAAGTAGAGCTTAGGCCGCCATGGCCAATTTCTGTTTTGGCGTAATACCGCCGAGTGCCATATTGGGTCGCTCGTGATTGTATGACCAGAGCCACCTAGTCGCATAGTCTTGAACCTCGCAGACCGAATCAAACAGATAGTGCGCAAGCCAATCGTAGCGGACAGTCCGGTTGTATCGTTCAATGTAAGCGTTCTGCTGCGGCTTGCCCGGCTGGATAAATTTCAACTGGATGCCACGCGCACTTGCCCATTCCTTCAAAGCCTCACTGACGTACTCGGGACCATAGTAAATGCACAATAGTGGTCAGCCAGTCACGGTGACTGGTTTCTCTTGGACTGAAGGAGGACACCGCAATGGCTGACACCACCGATGTTACGACTCAGACCCACTGGTTGGCAATTGATGTC
>Ga0302307_10000909_pt1 | contig 19049 bp, 15 predicted proteins | sample III_Palsa_E3_2_FD_200530 | JGI IMG/M metagenome (GOLD analysis project Ga0302307, IMG submission 200530) | Peat permafrost microbial communities from Stordalen Mire near Abisko, Sweden - III_Palsa_E3_2 | ecosystem: Environmental > Terrestrial > Soil > Palsa > Peat permafrost | place: Sweden... | reverse complement strand
TGCCCTGCTCGGTTTTAGGCGTGATTTTGATCTCGCCGGTCTCACGGTTGTCGTCGATATAGCCTTTATCCTTCAGATCTTCGAGAAAGTCCCCCATACCATACTCATCATCCGTCAACTGGTATTCTTTGTCCAACTGGTTCATCCATTGCAAGGCTTCCCCCACATCCCCGTTTGTGTAGCTCAACAGCTGCATGAAAATGTCCAGCAGCTGATCGAACTTAGGCTTCGCCTCCTCGTTGGGATCAAAGTTCTTAAAATGAAAACCTATCATAGATTGATTTATTGATATTTATCGAATAACTCCTATTCAAGTTACTAATTTATTTGGTTGCGCAACCGCTCTCAAAATAAAAACAGTCCCCATCCGGGAACTGTTTGACTTATAGCATGATAACAACAATCCATCGATCGATTTAGTTCTCAGGATTGCCAGTGTCTTATTTAGGTGGTTGCTCAGCTTTTGAGGGTGGAGCGGCGAATTGTTTGTACCAATCGTCCATTTGCCGCAGCATCTGGAAGGAAGACAGGATATCCTGTGCATACCCGATCTGGTTGTTAGTTAGGTTACCGCCTTTTTGCTGCACCGCCATTTGGGCGTTGACGGCCAGTTGTTCATTCGGCTGACTATCTCCCAACGAATTATAATAGCGCAGCTGCTGCGACAGATCTTTTTTCAGGGATGCGGCAACCTTCGCTGCCAGCGTCATATTGCCGGATTCATAGCAGGCCAGCAGAAAGCTCATGGAGATCCTGTTGTGCTGGTTGCCACGGTTGGCTGTCATACCATAGGGGAAATTCGACTCCAGGACGTTATCATCGAAATGCTGCAATAATTTGCTGGCGGAATCTCTTTTCCCTATATCGATGAGGCTGAGGGCCAGCTGTGCATGCGCCGCACGTAAGGTATTCAGGTGGCGGCGGTTTTCCTCATCGTAATAGACACCAGGGGTAATCGCATTCCCATAGGCGAACTTTGTCATCATATTCCGATAGGCCACATCATTGTTGTAGGAACCGTTACTGTTACCAGGAGCCTCTACCGGCACCAACGTTCCGGCCAGGCCATCCTGGCGGATATACTTCGCCAGGCCCAGGTCTTCCACTTCGTAAGTAGAGTTAAAACAGATCGGCCGGTGCCATTTATTCGCAGCTATGATGGCCAGTACGGCCAGTTCATTCTTGAACAGGTAGTTTTTCTTCGGCGCGATATCGATATGCAACTCACTTGCGACGCTGTCATTGGCATTGACCGTGCCGTTACTACGGACGAGGTTCAGGTCCACGGGCACCGACAAATGATGCACCGGCAGGAAATTGTAAACAGTCCCGTCTTCGCCCTGCTGGGTGTACTTCGGATCATCGCTGCCCACTACGTTGCGGAACATATCGTAGGCATCGTAATATTTATTCTGATCGAACCCCGGGATAGGACTGATCGGCACGGCGTCACGGGTATTGCCCTGGATCTGTTCAGGCGTGAACAGCACATCGAATGGGGCGCTTTGGTTGACTTTATAGCGCAACTGGTTGATATACCAATCGGTGCCCAGCAGACTGTAGTTCATGACGCGGACGTCAGGCCGGATGCCTTCTACTTCCTGTGCATACCACAGCGGATAAGTATCATTATCCCCGAAAGAGAACAGCAACGCATTAGGTGGACAGCTCTCGAGATAGTCTTTACCGATGTCCCGGGCCAGTGTCTTTTTGCTACGGTCATGATCGTCCCATTCCTGGTCACCCATCAGTACGGGTACTGCCAGGAAACAAAGTCCGGCCGCGGCATAGTTCGCCAGGCTGGCGTTGCCCTTGAAGGCATAGGCGGCCAGCCATTCCGCCACTTTGATGACCCCCAGCCCGATCCAGATGGCAAAGGCATAACAGGCGCCTGCATAGGCATAGTCCCGCTCACGGGGCTGGAAGCCTGCCTGGTTGAGATAGACCACGATGGCAAAGCCGGTGAAGAAGAACAGCAGCAAGGTTACCAGGAAGCCCCTACGGTCGCGGTTGAGCTGCAGGAACAGGCCGATGAGGCCCAGGATGACGGGCAGCAGGAACATCCGGTTATAGGACTTGTTATCTTTGTGAATGGTGTCCGGCATATGGCTTTGGTCGCCCAGGAAGAAATTGTCGATGAAGGGGATGCCGGTAATGGCATTGCCGTCGCGGCTGTTACCGAAACCCTGCAGGTCGTTCTGTTTGCCGGAGTAATTCCACATGAAATAGCGTCCGAACATTTCCCAGTTCTGGTAGCTGACGAAATACTTGATGTTGTCGGCCATATTGGGGACATCCTGATCGCTCATCCCGGAAAAAGCCCGGTAGCAATCCACCTGTCCCCGGTCATTCCCACCATCCCACATGCGCGGGAAGAGATGCGAAGAGGGGGTGTTGCTCCAGTCCTGTCCTGAGATCCTGCCGGCGACCTCGTATTTTTCCTTGCCCTTGACGTACAGCGGACCGGCATCTACCCGGGGCGCCTGGTCTTCGAAATCAGGACCGTAAAGGATGGGCCAGTCACCATATTGATCGCGGCTCAGGTAGCCTGCGAGGCTGACAGGGTTGTCGACGTTATACATGTCCACACCGGGATCGGCATTGGACCGGATCATGGTGGTGAAATAGGTGGAATAGCCCAATAGCATGAAGCCGGCACACCATACCGCCATTTTCAAATAATAGTATTTTTTGCGGACAGCCCAGCGGAGGATAGTCACCAGTACGGCGGTCAGCAGCACGAAGAAGGTGCCGAAACCGACGAAAAATGGCATATTCATCGAATTGACGAAGAAGATGTCAAAGGAGGTAGCGCCTTTGATGGTATACTGGATGACGAATTTCTGTACGATGCCGGTGATGGCGCAGCCGATGATAAAGGCGATGATGGTGCCCCAGGTCGTAGGCTTGTAGCGTTTGAAGTAGTAGACCATCACGATGGCAGGGATCGTCAGCAGGTTCAGCAGGTGGACGCCTATAGAAAGCCCCATCATGTAGAAGATGAAGATAATCCACCGGTCGGCCCCGGGTTTGTCGGCATTCTGTTCCCATTTAAGTACAGCCCAGAATACGAGGGCGGTGAAGAAAGCCGAGGAGGCGTAGACTTCCCCTTCCACAGCGCTGTACCAGAAGGAATCGGTGAAGCAATAGGCCAGGGCGCCGACGACGCCGGCGCTCATGATGATAAAAGTTTGGTTCCTGTCAGGATCGGTCAGGGTATTGCCCTTCTGGACGATCTTACGGGCGAAATGGGTGATGCTCCAGAACAGGAAAAGGATGGACAGGCCACTGGCGATCGCGCTCATGAAATTGACGCCGCGGGCGGCGGTGTGGGGGTTATCGCCGAACAGGATGATGAACAGCCGGCCCAGCATGACGAACAGCGGAGCGCCGGGAGGGTGGGGGATCTGTAATTTGTAACAGCTGGAGACGAACTCACCGCAATCCCAGAAACTGCCGGTAGGTTCCATGGTCATGACGAAAACGGTGCAGGCAAACAGTCCCACGATCCAGCCCACGACATTGTTCACTCGATTGAACTTCATAGAAAGATAGCTTTTTTGAAAGTGACGCGAATTAACGTCAAATACTGCGAATTTCCACAAAATTACTCAAAATACACGCGCACAGTCTGGTAGAAGAGCCTGCTTTGGAGGTACTGGTTCTGCGATTGTTCGGTAAAGTCCTGTAACCCGAAGAGGCCTGCGGCATTGCCCTTTTGAATGGCAATCTCCAGGTAGCCTGCCGAATTAAAGAGTGCCAGTTTTTCTCCTTCGCCTACATCTGCATAGGTCTCGCTGATCCTATCGATGACTTCATCCCGTTTGAAAACGATGCGAAAGCTGCGGCCCTTCCGGCGTTCTTCGAATGCTGAATGGGTGATATTAACGATGACATTTTCGAAGTGGTCAATGAAAATGATCTGTCCTTCGATCCAGTTGTCGCCAAATATCGGCCGCAAATGATTTTTCTCTGAAAAAGGGACATCAGGGATACCGATATTCATCAGGCTGCCGCCATTGACCAATTCCTGGATGGCGCCTGCCATCACCTTCACACAATACAGGGTGTTTTTGACGGCGGTCTTTTCAAGCGGCAACCCGATCACCATCTCGGGGCGCCCTTCGATGATCATGGTCAGCAGACCGTTGTCCGCGCACAGGTAATATTGGTCATTATGAAAAGCCAGCAGCAGTTGTTCGGGCTTTTTCTCGAACAGGTTCACCAGGATCAGGTGGTAAGTGAAAGGTGGGAAATGACGAATGGCATTCCGGCATACATAGGCCGCCTGCGGGTAATTAAACGGAGAGAGCTCATGGGAGATGTCCAGGATGCGAAAATCCGGATTGATCTGTGTCAATTGGCCTTTGACAGCCCCTACCAGATAATCCCGGTGACCGATATCCGATGTCAGGGTAATTAAGGCCATGTATAATTATTTGACGAACTCCCCTTTCTTGTTGTAATAATGCCGGTAGGTCAACCGGTCTGCAAGGGCTGGCGCCATTTTATTGAGGAATACCGTGATTTTGCCCAGCAACGTCAGGACCAGCGTTCGGCGGCCTTTTGCGATGGCGCGGACGATATGACGGGCGCATTCTTCGGCGGTCATGATGCTGCCTTCGTCGAGGACCGTCTCTCCGCGCGCATGTCCGTGGCTGTCGAGGGCTGCCAGGCGGATATTCGAAGCTGTGAACCCCGGGCAGACCCACATTACGTTGACCCCGCTGTGCAGCATTTCGGTACGCAGGGCCTCCAGCCAGCCTTGCAGGGCAAACTTGCTGGCGGAGTATGCCGTCCTGCCGGGCAATCCCCGGTAGCCTGCCGTAGAGGAGATACCGACGATGGTACCCTTGTTTTCGAGGATAGACGGGATAGCGTATTTTGTACAATATACCGCTCCCAAAAAATTGATATCCATTACTTTACGCGTGACATCCGTATCGCAGTCCACAAACAACGCCCGCATGGATATCCCGGCATTATTGATGAGGATATCGATCCTGCCGAATGTCTCAATAGTCGATTCGATGAATCTTTTGCATTCTTCCTCCTTGCTGACGTCACAGGCTACCGCATGCAGCAGCACCCGCGAATTCTCCATCTGCAGTTTATAGATCTTGTCATGGCTACGCCCGCAGGTAGCTACCTTTGCACCGAGAGGGATCAATGCTTCGATCAATGCTTTACCGATCCCGTCGCTGCCGCCGGTGATCACCACTACTTTGTTCTGGAAGAATGACATGAGGTTAGTTGTGGTTGCAAAAATAGGGGACTTCCCCCGTTCTCACAACTTAAGCAACCTACCGGTCCGGAATGGGCTTTATTTTTTTAGCAGGGCCAGTTGACCGAGGTGATAGGACAAATGTCCTGTCCGGTTCAGCACTATATTCAACTTGTTGCGGTATGGCTCCTTTGCAAAGTCTTCTGCGGAAACGGCTGTATGCCGCTCCAGCCATTCCCCGGGTGTCCACGCGCTCAGCTTTTCCGTCAGCAACGCATTGGTCGCCATCCAGTGGCTCCGCAATTCTTGTATCGGCGGTAGCGCGGTCGCGGCATTGTCAGGATTGCTGATGAAAAGATCGTCCAGCTGCGGGTATTGCCGTTCCCCCAATCCCAGTAAAGGCAGCATCCGGTCGTGCACGGCCGTCAGATGCCCCAGCAGGTACACCACCCGGTTTTTCCCGGCGGCAATAGGTAGTAATATCTCTTCATCGTTGTAGCTGTCAAAAACCTTGGATGCCCGTTTCACGGCGAGCTCCCAATTGGAAAGTACGGTCGTAATAAACAAGTCTTGTTGAATTTTATCCATATTTGAGTTCTATTTACCGGCTCTAACAAAAAGGCCGCTTATTTTGTTGGCCTAAACGCATAAGACTAATTTTGCGGCTTATGAAGCGATTTTCGACCATACTGATCACCCTTTTCTTATTATATGCCTGCAAAGGCAAATCCGGCCATAAGGCCGATGCCAGCGATATTCAGTTCAAAGTAGATACTTCGCAGATCCGCAGCATGGATTCTGCGATGGCGAGCGAGCGACGGTCCGATTCGGAACTGTTGAGAAAGGCCGACAGTACGCCTGGTATCAATGAGGGGGCGGGTAATTTCGATATCCGGACACCCACGGGGTGGCAACGTACGGATACGCTGATGGGCAATATCAAGGCCGTTTTATTGTCTACTCCTTCTCCCAGCATCAGGTTCCGTACGAATATCAATGTGGTCAGTGAATCCATGCATGGGCTTACTTTGGATCAATATGAACAGCTGACGATTAACAATATGGCCAAATATATCCAGCATTTTGCGTTGATAGGGCAGGGTGAACGCGCTATCGGTGATCTTCATGCCCGCTGGCTCCACTATTCGCAAAGCCCCGATGGGCTGGACCTGGAAAATATCTGTTATATCATTCCCGATAAAGGCGTCGCATATATCATCACTTGTTCCGCGCTGAAGGGGCATCTGTTACAGAACCACACGGCTTTCGAACAAACCATCACTTCCTTCCGGATTCGTCATTGAGTTCCACCCGATCCATCGGGGCCCGATTCCAGCAGTTGATACAGTTCATCGAGCTTAGGCGTTAAGATGATCTCCGTTCTTCTGTTCAGCGCCCTTCCATCGGCTGTACTGTTCGTCTGCACCGGATCGTACGAGCTGTGCCCGGAAGCAATGACCCTTGTGGGTTCCACCATATAATCTGTGGTCAGGATGCGGACGATGGCGGTAGCTCTTGCCGTACTCAGCGCCCAGTTGTCCTGGTAACGTCCATGGATAGGTATCGAGTCCGTATGCCCTTCGATGTCCACCGTAATTTCCGGGTTGTTGTTCAGCACCTGCGCCAGCTTGCCAAGCGCCTCTTTGCCCTTGGGGTTGACCACTGCGCTGCCCGAGGGAAACAGCAGGTTCTCCTGCAAACTGACATATACCTTACCGTTCTTGATTGCTACAGACAGCTCATTCGAATTGAACCCGACCAGCGCATCGGTCATTTTCTGACGGATCTGTTCGATGGCCTTTTTCTGACGATCCATCAGGGCCTGTAGTTCCGCCAATCTTTTTTGCTGTGCAGCAATCTGCTCCTTACTCATGTTCAGCTGAGATTGTTTTTGAGCGGCATCGCTGGACAACAAACCGGCCTGGTTATTCAGGTCCTCCACCTTCTTGTTCAAATCCCCAATCTGTTGCTTTAATTGCCCGACATTCGATTCCAGGTTAGCCACCTGGTTGGCCAGCCGGGCACTGTCATCCCGTAACTGTTGAACGGTGGCCTGTGAGGCGCGGAGATAGCGTTTAGGTACGCAACCCGTTATAAACAAAATACTTACGGCAATGATGCCGGACAGTTTGACCATTTTTTTCATGCGTAGTGTTTTTTGCGTTAATGATATGGGTACCATGTTGTCCGCTATGCAAACGCACTGCCAAAAATGTGTCGGGACTGGAATTAGTCGTTACGGGTCAGCGCCCCGCCAGCTGCACAACCTTCCAGATCTGCGCCTCGTCGTATAATTGCTGATTGCTGTTCCGCCGTCCGCCACCAAAAGCGCCGCTGCCGATGGACAGCCCCAGCCCCATGCCGCTGCCAAAGCCTCCCGTGCCTATTCCGCCACCGACACCGACACCGACGGGCGATCCGCCGCCGCCTTGATGGGGTACACGCGTATTAGGGGGTAGCCCTTCGATAAAGATGCCGACCGCAATGCTGTTGGCGGCATACGAGGAAGAAGTATTGTGTTGGGGATAGAGCGCTTTTAAGGGAATAGCCGCTTCGTAGATGAGCGCGCCGGCAGTATTGTAGTCCAGCCGCATGACGACGCCCACGGAATTGCTGTCGCCGTAAGTATAGTTCTGAATAGCGGAATCCTTATTGAACCCATAAAGCGTATAAAACCTCTTATCTTCCAGTGTCACCGGCTTGTTGTTCTCGTAACGCTGCGGCTGCGCCTCGGCCATCAGGTTATGGTCCGGGTCGCTGTGCGCATCCAGCGGATAGCCGATCCCGACGGCGTCTCCGTTGCTCTTGTCGGCTTTGGTATTCACCCATACCGACATCCCGCCCTGAACGATCTTCTGCTGTTCCGCTTTACTGCCAGTAGCTACCAGGATGTATAGGTTCTGTCCGTCGTTGGCGATGTCGTAGTGGACGTTTTCTTCCTTCACGGAATAACGCGGCGCCGCCGGCCAATCCTTATCGGACCCGTCGATGGTCAACGGCTGGGTCAGCCATAACGCGGAGCCTTTGTCGGTGGCGGCGGGCTGGGCTGGAGCGCTTTCACTGCTCCGGGACGAACTGCAGCCTGCTGCCAGTATCACTGCGGTGCAAAGTATTATACACCAGGATATTGATCTTTTCATCTGTAGTTATTTGTATGTTATACGACAAAGAATATGCAAAGGTATCCTCTGAATTTGTTAAAGAAAGTTAAAGGGATGTTTAACGGGTCTGAAGAACTAAATTTACTTATTAAATTTTCACACTATGTTCAAAGATACCAGGGCTTTTAGCGGATTTTCCGTCAACGACATACCAAAGGCAAAGGCATTTTATGGCGATGTTCTGGGGCTTCCCGTGTCCGAGTCCCACGGCATACTAACCCTGCAGATTGCCGGCGGCAACAAGATAGTTATCTATCCCAAGCCGAACCACGTGCCGGCTACCTTCACTATCCTCAATTTCCCAGTCCCTCATATCGTACCGGCGGTAGAGGAATTAAAAAGGCGAGGAGTACGCTTTGAAATCTATGCCGATGGCCCGCTGCAGACCGATGCGTCAGGTATCTTTCATGGCGGTGGTCCGCTGATCGCGTGGTTCAAGGACCCTGCCGGCAATTTTTTGTCGGTCATCGAGGAGCCACAGGATATTCTTTAGCCTCTACATTCCATCCCCTGACCGATACCAGCGGTGGGGCCGAACCGGCAACGGGCGTATAATCAAGGGTAATGGTCTGGCTTTCCCCCGGTAGCACGGAAATGTAATTATCACTATAGAAGACCGGTAAGATGCGTTGTTTTGTGCCCGGGTCCACCAGCGATATCCGGTTGAAAAAGGCCACGGGGCCGCCCGCCGGGTTGCGGAGGGTGACGATGATCCTTTGCTGACCGGCGCCTGCCCCCTGCATTTCCTGCGCGCCTTCGGCCGCTGAGGGCTTACCGGAGGCGATGCCCGCGCTTCGCGCTTCCACGCTCAACGCCGCCTTTCCCATTCGCTGGAGACCGGAATACATCCCCGTAGAATCCGGCAGCCAATAGAGGTTGTCGCTGACGACCTGCTGCCGTGTATTCAGCAGCCGGAGCGACAGAAAGATCCCTTCCTTACGACGCAGGCCATCGATCCCCCGGCCCATGGGGATATAGCTTTTTGCTACCGTCGGACCTATTTCGTAGAATTGCTGTGTCAGCAAACGGTCCTTGCCATCCATATCGTAGACGCGTACCTGCATCATCAGGTCCCGTTGTGTCCTGAAAGTATTATTGACGATCATCGTCATTCCCGTTACCGGATCATACATGATGTGCAGGGGCTCGCTGCCATGGTGCAGGCCATACAGACAGGCATTCACATCGAGGTAATAGTCATACATCTGCCCGCGCAGCGCTGTCCATGGATTCTGCGTCTTCCAGATGATAGCGCCCGTATACCAGTCCCACATATGGCTACTGAACCCTTCCGCTAATGCGCGGTATTGATCGAAATTCACCAGCTGCGCCTTTTCGGCAAAATCACGCAGGTCTTTTATCGGTCCGTAGGCGTAGACAGATGAGTCATAGCCAATATATTTATGATAATTCCATACCGGGCTGTCTTTGCCGGGGTAGGAGGGCGGTACCAGATCTTCTTTCGGCAGGAAGCGTTCCAGCGATTCCTCATCCCCCATACCGACAGAGCCTACTTCCGAATTGAAGGGGAACGTCTTTTTGCCCCAGAAGGTGTTGATGTGCTGGATGCCATAAGGTCCGTCGCCATTACCGCCCAGCGTATTGTACGACATGCTGTCCGAGTTGGAATAGTCGATGAAATGGCGGGTGCCGTCCAGCGAAGGCATCAGTGAATCTTTCAGCGCATGCAAAATATCTTCCGGTGGGGTGATCTCGTTGCCGCCGCACCAGAGAGCCAGCGAAGGGTGGTTGCGCAGCATCTTTATCTGGTCGGCCGCGGAGGCGATGAAAAGATCGTGATCGTCCGGATACTTACGCCGTGTCCATTGATCTTCTTTTTTCATCGGGTCTTCCCATCGCCCGTTGCAGTCACCGGAATTCCAGAAGTCCTGGAAGACCAGCAACCCGTAGCGGTCGCAGGCGGCGTAAAATTCCGGCCGTTCCGTCAGTGCTCCGCCCCAGACACGGATCAGGTTGAGGTTCATGTCCCGGTGGAACCTGATCTCGGCATCATACCGCTGAGGGGTGAAGCGCAGCAGTTCGTCGGAGACGATCCAGTTGCCGCCTTTGATGAATATTTTCTGTCCGTTGACTTCCAGCTGCAGGCTTTGGGTCACCGTGTTCCAGCTGGTCGTCAGCTGGCGGACGCCGAAGTCGAGGGGCTGAACGTCGGAATCCCTGTACAGCTTCCGGGAAGATTCCACGTTCCCGGAGTCATCTTCTTCGGCAAAGACCAATTTCGTATGGTACATCGCCTGCTGTCCATAGCCATTGGGCCACCATAGCTTTGGATGCAGCAACGGGAAATCGGGCAGCTGCACTTGTTTTTTCTCACCGGGCGCCAGCGTGACGGACCTTAAAGTCGTCTGACCGTCGAGTTCGAATTCCAATACCCCCGTAACTTTTGCCGGTCCGGCATTCTCCACTGTTGCGCCGACGTTCACCAGGGCAAGTGTCTGGTCGGGATCATCCGGATACCGGATACCCGGCACTACCGTGACGATATGCGGATCGACAATCCTGACAGAGCCCGTCCGTTCGATCGTCACCTTATCCCAGATGCCGGTATTGCGATCGGCTATCGGTTGGATCCAATCCCAGCCGGCCACATATTGATGTGATACGTTGCGGGCGATCTCGCCGTCACCGCCCTGGCCGCCGTTCGGGTTGCCTACAGGATCGGGAGGATACACCAGCACCGCCAGGCGGTTCATCCCTTGCGACGCGAGATAGGGAGTGATATTATAGGTTTGCCGCAGGAACATGCCGTAATGCGTTTTAGCATTCAGCTTATGTCCGTTCAGCCAGATGTCACAGCCATAATTCACCCCGCGAAAATGCAGCCATACCTGCTCGCCCGGGTGAGCGCCTGCTGATCCGGGGGAGGGTTCCTTAAAATCGCGGACGAACCAATAGGTATAGTTATCGCGGCCCGTGGTGTAGATATCCGGGATCTTTTGATTATTCATCCCATAGAAAGGGTCCGGCTCGAGATGATTATTGATCAGCGTGGTCAGGACCGTTCCCGGTACTGTCGCCTCCAGCCAGCCCCTGATCGCAAACTTCGGCTGCGAGATCCTGACGCCGTCGGCCTTTACCTTGCCGATGGCCTGGCATTTCCAACCCGACTGTAACTCGTAGCTGTCCTGTGCCAACAATAAATAAAAGGAAAAGACCGAAAGGAAACCTGTCAGTAGATACTTTTTAGCCATACCACAAAGCTAAGGGTTGGACTGCTTTTCGCCTGCAATTAATTATGGCGCGATCGCCGTATTCGGCTGATAATTGGCATACCAGGTCCCCAGCGGTGTAAGGGACCCATTGGTAGCGATCAGGGCCGAAGGCCAGAGCTGGGCGCTGGTCGGATCACCGGAGAACCAGGAATACCGCTGTACGTAGCTCAACGAATCCAGCTGGGGCAGCAACCGTTGCATAAAGCCCATCGCGTCCGCCGCGGTATACATATTCGCCGCAGGGGTTGTCGCATTCCAATCCGCCGTGGCAAATTCCGTCACCCAGATCGGAAGATGGTATTGATTGTAGACCTGCTGCAATGTCTGCACGAAGCTGACATCGTCCGTGCCGACATACATGTGTACACAGATGAAATCCACCCGCAGGTGCTCCGCCGCTACCGAATCCATGAAGTCCGTGAACCATTGCACCGTCGGCCATGATACTGCCGGGCTGCCCAGGGGTAATCCTATGCTCTGCAATTGCGGCCACAACGCCAGTGCCTGCGAAACCGTCATGTTCGACTGGCCTGACTGGTCCGGTTCATTGAAGCCCAGTACGTATTTGACAGATCCCTGTGCTGCCAACTGCTGTACGGCTGCTATATTCTGAGGGGTGACATTGGCCGCCCCCCAGAACATCGACACAAATTCACAGTTCTGCGGTGACGGTGACGGCATGGGCGTTCCCCAGGTATAATACCAAAAGGATTGTAGTGCGACGACGTCGCCGTTCCAGGTGCCGTATGTCATATTCGTGCTGAAATCCGAGCCTTTTTTGGCAGAAGTGGTCGGTGTGGTGTCGGTGGTGAGATTGGTGGTGGAATCGGTCTTTCCTGTAGCCGGGGAATGAGCGGTTTTTTGACAGGCGCCGAACACGGATATAATAATGATAATGGCCAGGGAGTACAGGATATTGCGGGTCATTCAGTAGGATTTATTACCCCTGTTCCGCAAGATTGGTGCCAATAATCCCCGGCGTTGGGCCCGGTAGGGGAGGCAACTGCTAAAGCCTGCGCTGCGTTTGGGATTAGAGATGGAAAGAGAATTTTTTCTTCAGAAAAAGCAGCATTATTATCTGACCTTAGCCGTTATAGCTACTACGCTGTTTTCCTGGTTTAATTGTAACAGCTACCTGATCATCTTGCTGGTTATCTGTCGTCTGGTGGACGGTGGTCCCCGCACAGCGATAAAGACTGCCTTCAGCAACAAGTATTTCCTGGCCTATTTTTCCGTCTTTCTGCTGGAATTCGCCGGACTTTTTTACACCCATCATTTCTTTACCGGCTGGAAGCATGTGGAGAGCAAAGCTACGCTGGTCGCCATACCCTTCATCCTTTGCGCGGGGCCTTTTACCGACCAGGCCGGCTACAGGCGGCTGCGATGGGCCTATTGTTACCTGCTGGCCGCTGCCTGCGTGTATTGCCTGGTCATGGCTTGCGTGGAATTCCACTGGCAGCATGATACCGATGTCTTCTTCTACCATTCATTGACGAGCGCCATTTCTGTCAACGCCGTCTTTTTTTCGGCCTACGTTATTATTGCTATTTTATTCCTGCTGTATTGTCCTGATGACAAGGTTGTCGCCCGAGGGATACGCTTTGGGCTAATCGTTTTCTTCACCGGCGTAATGATTTTGCTGTCCTCCCGGTTGCTGATGCTATTGCTGATCGTTATATTCATCGGTTGGTTGGCCGGCCAATTCCGGCGGGAGATGAAAGTCAGAAAGGTCGCGGGTATCGGGCTGCTGGTCATCATGGGGGCGGCCCTGCTGGCTTTTACAGATAATCCCTTCAGCCGCCGGTGCAGGGACCTGCATCCGGAGCTTTTGGTTCGACGGGTGTCACCATCCGGAGCTGCCCATTCCCGTTTTGACGGATTATCCCTGCGGTTACTCATGTGGCGATACGCCTTTGATATCCTTCAGGAACACCGGGCCTGGGCTTTTGGCGTCAGTGCGGGCGACAGCCAGGACCTGCTCGATCAGAAATACCTGGACGCCGGGATGAGCCAGGGCTATCTGGGCTATAATTTTCACAATGAATACATCGAAGTGCTCGTGCGATCCGGGTTTTTGGGTGTAAATGTTTTCATGATATGCGTCGTTCTGCTGATCGGCGCTGCCCGCTCAGCGGCCACCCCGACGGCCGGCTTTACCATAGCCCTGGTGCTGTTGCTTTTCCTGACGGAATCCGCCCTTGAAATGCAGCATACGCTGTTCCTGTTTGCTTTTTTCCCTATTTTGACTTCTACTGCTTTGCCACCACGACCATCTTCGGATCGGTAACGACTATTTCGGGTTTGTCTTTATAAGAGACTATTTTTCCTGTGACACCGATTGTCTGGCCATCCCATCCATTGTAGATGTCTTTGGCATCGCCCCGCAGCACAATGGTCAGTAACTGATCGGGATAGGCTGCGCCCAGGTTCACGAGGGTCATATTGTCCAATGCCTTGTGGCCATATACCTTGGCGGACACCTGTACATATTCGTTGTAATGGTTCGCTGCATCGTGGATGTCGATCGTCTTCGCCGTAGCGCTGCCTGCGGTCGCCTGCGCATCCCCTGTCGCTGCACTTCCACCCGTCACCGGCATACCCGAAGCGCTGCTTGTCACCAGCCCACTCGCAAAGATCCTGTTGAGGACGCCTGCCAACCGGACACCCGCCATTTCAATCCTTTGCTGAACAATTTGAATATGGGCCTGGTAATAGCTGTCATCGATGCTGCGGCCATTCATGGCATCGATCTCCGCATACAGTTTAGAACTGATCTCATAACTTTCCCATATCCATTTGATCAGCGGGTCGTTCTGCCAGGCCGTGACCTGGGCGGCGCTGACCTGATCGACTTTTTGGGCCAGCTGCTGATCGTCCAATCCCAGGTGGTCCAATAGCTTGCTATCCCACAGGGCATGGAGGTTAGTGCCTACGCCGGAATAATTGACCTGGATGGTATTGCCGCCCTTGTCTTCTTCCCGGCTGACATGCATCGGCTGGTGGAGATCGCCGATGAAGTGAACGATGAATTTCAGGGCTTCGATCTTCTGTTCTTTTGAGCTGGCAGTGCTGCCCAGGACCCGTTCCTGCTGTAATAAGGCGCTGTACACATTTTCCTGCGTCATGCCCTTCACTGTTTTCTCGAAGTCAGGCTCGCTCAGGCCTAAAGGCAGGTTGATATAATGCCAGGGTCCGGTGTGCTTGTACTCGGGCTGGCTTCGCACTTCGTCCGGCCAGGTAGAGGCTTCGGCCAATGTTTCATTGCCCAGCAGTTCCCGGACAGCGGCGCTGGCCTGCGGGCTCAGATGATTGGCAGCGATCCTGCCGATGGTACGATGGCCGGTGACGCCCCAGGAGATCAGCGCAATGGCCGTCACGAAAAGGGTGCAAAGGAAAAGGAATTGTTTTTTATTCATAACATGGGTTGGAGCCGCAAAAATAGGCTGCCCGCACCTATTTTTCGCAAATTTCCTTCAGCTTGCGCAACCCTTTGCCAAAATCCCGGTCCATGTTTTTTTTGATGACGCCAAACAGCTTGATGATATTCATAGGGTAGGGGGTTGAGCTTTCGATCCCCCAGGCTGCACGGGTGGCGCCACGCTCTTCTTCCAACCGGATGTAGGACTCTGCCAGTCCTTTGAAAGGCCGGATAAACTGGATCCGCGTCGTTATTTCGGTAGGCCCGGTGACGACCAGGATGGTCTGCCGGCCGGCGCCGACATTGGCCACTTTGCTGTCCCAGGAATAAGTGGCTCCCGGTGTGCCATCCATTCCGGTCAATTCCTGGTGAAGATCCGGGTCTCTGTCCAGCCAGGGGTTCCACCGGTTGATGGCGCTGAGTGAGTTGATATGATCCCATACTCTGGCACGGGGCGCCTGGATAAGGATCGATTTTTCGAACGTCCATCCCGTTCCCACCAATGCAGCCACCACCAGGAACAGGACGATAAGACCTGCAAGAAGGTAGAGGATAATCATATTATAGTTTTTGGTTAGCATAAATATAATTTATTTTACCATATTAAATAACGGTTTACCCGATGATGAAATACGGTTTGGGGCTGATCTTTCTGTACTGCATGACTGTTACTTACTCCTGCCGGACGACCGGGGCGTCCCGGGTCAGGGAGAACAATTTCAAATACAGCTATTGCACCCCTACGATCAGATATGAGGAGCCTTCCTGGCCCGACAGCGGGCTCAGTCATATTCCACCGGGGCGGCTTTCAGCCCATGATAGCCTTCTCAGCAGTATATTGGGTATTGACGCCTACCTCGGCGAGTTGTTGACCCTTCCGGCCGACAGCGCCCGCGAACTGCGGCGACTGTCGTTGAAACAAAAAATCGATCAGTGCATCCTGGTAGCGCAGACGGAATCGGCGGCCGTGGTGGCCGAATTGGATTGCGAAGAAGAAAGGGCCAACCTGGCGGGGATCTATCTCGACAATCTCAACAGCAAATACAACCGCCGGATGACTATTGCATCGGTCGTGGTCGGTGCATTGACTACGGCTGCAACCGCCCTGATCACTCAGCACAATACCCAGGCCGCAGTGGGGATCAGCGGAGGGGCCATCAGTGCTGCCCTGGCGTTGTCGACGATCAACCCCAAAGGCCGGAAAATAGAATTTTACCATGAAAGGAACCTCTTGCAGCCTATCTGGGACCAGACGACTGTCAATGCCGGTTACCCCCTTTTCGTCTGGAAGATGCTGCATACCCGGCAGTTCAGCAACAGCGGCAGCGTAACCCTTGCTGAAAGTATTCGCAGCCGGTGGCTTCGCTTCGAATTCAATGGCAAGGCTGACAAGGACAAGGAAGTCCTGTTGTTCGGCAATGGCGGTTACTACCATTCCGACGAGCTGCATACCCGTGCCGCTATGCTCAGCCAGTTGCAGTCCACCATCCGCAGTATCAGTCAGGACCTCGCCAGCCTCGTGGTCGTGATAGAAATGTTATAATTTTTGTTTAACCGAGTCTGTAACTTGCAGATAGAAAGATGACTATTATTCTTAAGTTTAATCTATAAATAAGCATGAAGCCAATTAAAATAGTGGTGCTGTTGGGTGGTCTGCTGTTGGGCGCCGCCAGCATCTCCGCCTGCGGTAGCGCAAGCGCGGGCGATCCCGTCAAAGGATCTGATCCCGTCAAGGGATTCGCCGTCGTCGAGCTATTCACTTCCGAAGGCTGCTCCAGCTGCCCTCCGGCCGACCAGCTAATGGCCCGCATCCAGCAGGAAGTCAAAGATCAGCCGGTGTATATCCTGGCCTTTCACGTCGACTACTGGAACAGGTTGGGCTGGAATGATATTTTCAGTGACGCCGCTTATTCGCAGCGGCAAAACCAATACGCTGCATGGCTCAAGCTGCAGTCCGTCTATACGCCGCAAGTAGTTGTCAATGGCAGTCAGGAATTTGTCGGCTCACAGGAACCCTCCATTCGCAAAGCCATCAGCGATGGGCTGCAGGAGCTGTCGTCCGTGCAACTGACGCTGAGCGATGTCAGGGTGGACAAAGGCAAGGTAGTCTGGCGCTGCCAGGCCACTAATGCCGGTCATCACATCTCTCTGCTGGTAGCTATCGTGCAACGGTCAGCAACATCGCAGGTGTCAGCCGGCGAAAACAATGGACACACGCTATCCCACGTTCAGATCGTACGTCAGTTGCAGACCACGAAAATAAATTCCACCGGCAGCGGCGCCGGATCTCTTTCGCTGCCTTCGGGTGTAGCCACTTCCGACGAAGAGATCATCGCTTTCCTTCAGGACAACGCTACCGGCCATATTGTCGCAGCAACCCGCTCTGCGTTGTAATGATCAGGCCAGATCCGGCATGGGGCCGTCAATGAATGCCGGGGCCACTCTCTTTTTGGAGGCCTGTTCATACGCATAAGCGATAGTCAGGAGCTGGGGTTCCGTATAGGCACTGCCGATGAAGGAGATGCCGGCAGGCAGGTCCTTCACTGTCCCCATCGGAACGGTGATATGCGGGTACCCTGCCATGGCCGCCGGTCCGGAAAAGCCGGAGCCCGTGTGGTAATCGCCGCATACCAGGTCGATGCAGCAGGCCAGCCCGTTGGTTGTGCCGCAGATGGCATCCAGCTGGTTCTGCCTGATCACGTCATCGATGATCTGGCGTGTCGTCAACAGCTTTTTCAGTGCGTCGGTATATTCAACACTATCCAGGCCACCCCGGGTTTCACTCTTTTCCAGCGTCTCCTGTCTGAACCAGGGCATGGCCTTTTTAGCGTTTTGCTGGTTGAAGGCAATGACATCGGCCAGGGTTTTTACTTTGGCGTCGGTAGCTGTGGCGAGATAACGGTTCAGCCCATCCTTGAATTCGTATTGCAGTACCAGCCCTTCGGCTGCGTTGGCATCCGTCAACTGCTTCTGCAGGTCAATTTCTATGACAGTCGCGCCTTGCACCCTCAGCAGGTCCAGCGCCTCATGGAAAAGGGCCAGGACACCCTCCTGCCCATTGGTCAGAAAGGATTTTTCCACGCCGATCTTTTTCCCCTTCAGGCCATTCGGGTCAAGAAAGACAGTATAATCCTGTTTGGCCTTTCCCTGGCTTTCCTGTGTAACCGGGTCTTCCGGGTCGATGCCAGCCAGCGCTGTCAGCAGGATAGCCGCGTCTTTCACCGTCCGGGCCATGGGGCCTGCCGTATCCTGCGTTTTCGAGATCGGGATGATGCCGCCGCGGCTCAAGAGCCCTACCGTCGGCTTGATGCCGACGATGCCATTCACGGAGGCGGGGGATACGACGGAGCCATTTGTCTCCGTACCGATGGCCACAGCGCAAAGATTGGCCGATACCGCCGAACCGGAACCGGCGCTACTGCCCGAAGGATTGCGGGCCAGCAGGTAGGGATTCTTTGTCTGGCCGCCGCGGCTGCTCCAACCGCTGGTGCTGCGCGATGACCGGAAATTGGCCCATTCGCTCAGGTTGGTCTTCCCCAGCAGTACGGCGCCTGCCTCCCGTAACTGGCCGACGATAAAGGCATCCTTTCCGGCCTTATGGCCTTCCAGCGCCAGCGAACCTGCCGTGGTCATCATCTTGTCGCCGGAGTTGATGTTGTCTTTGATCAGCACAGGAATACCATGCAGCGGCCCCCGCACTTTACCCGCTTTTCGTTCTGCATCCAGGCCTTCTGCTATTGTCAATGCATCAGGGTTGAGCTCGATCACGGAATTCAGGGCCGGGCCTTTTTTATCTTTATCGATCGCTTCGATCCGCCGAAGGTACATTTTCGTAATGGACACCGAGCTATACTCGCCGCTGGCCATTTTTTGCTCCAGTTCGTCGATAGTCGCTTCCTGCAAAGGAAAATCGGCGGCATTGCGGCTGCCGGCTGCCAACCGCGCGGCGGGAGAGAAAAATGATTCAAAGGTCAATGCAGAAAAACTGAACCCGGCGAGCGAGCCGCTCCGGA
>Ga0302307_10000898_pt1 | contig 19203 bp, 18 predicted proteins | sample III_Palsa_E3_2_FD_200530 | JGI IMG/M metagenome (GOLD analysis project Ga0302307, IMG submission 200530) | Peat permafrost microbial communities from Stordalen Mire near Abisko, Sweden - III_Palsa_E3_2 | ecosystem: Environmental > Terrestrial > Soil > Palsa > Peat permafrost | place: Sweden... | reverse complement strand
TTAAATAAGTCGCAGCTGCTGGCTGGCAACGATGGCAACTACCTGGGCGAAACCATTGGCCAGGAAGCTTATGTTTACATGAAATTGCAGCAGTATGATAAAGCCATACAAAAAGCTAAACTCTCCTTAAAGCTAAATCAGTCGGTTAATGAAAAAGAAGGGGCGGCCATTATTTATAGCAGGCTGGCCGACTTGTATTATTTAAAAAAGGATTACCCCAGGTCATTAGCCTATAATGATACGGCCTACAGGGAAAGTATAAAATTAAATATGACCCGTTTGCGTGCCGGGATGTACCTCAACTATGCGGTTATTAATAACGACCGGCACCAATTTGACAAGGCTATTAATTTTGCTGAAAAGGCGGTTGCGGTTTATGATAGTATTGGCGTAATAGCCGGGCTATCAAACAGTTATAAGATACTGATACAAAGCTATGAGGATAAAAATGCCCTTCAACAGGCACTTATGTATGAAAAAAAATACAACAGGATACAGGATAGCCTTAATACGGTTGATAAAACCAAAAGCACCGAACTGATACAAAACTATTTCGCGCTGAATGAAAGGCTGAACAGGCTTGCCGTAGACGAAAAAAGGAACCTGGACAACAGATCGCGGATAAAGGCCCAGGACGCTATTATTAATACATTGGTTTTTTCGCTGTTGGTTGTGGTAGGCGCGCTATCCATCACCTATTACTTTTATAGGCACAAAAAAATATTGAGCAAAAAGTTGCGTGAGCAGCATGAAGCCATGTTCGATCAGAAACAGTTGATAGAGGCCCAGGCAGCAAACCTGCAAATGGTGAATGACCTTAAAGATAAAATACTGGCTGTTGTGGGGCATGATCTGCGCTCGCCCATCGCCAATTTGCATCATACGCTAGATATGTTTGAGAACGATATTTTAACGGATAAGGAAGTACACCAATTAATGCGGGATATTACCCCTATAGTTAAAGGTGCCGAGCTTACGCTATCAAATTTACTGGAATGGGCAGGCAGCCATATTAAGGGCAGGGCTATTGATATAACCCAGGTTGATGTTTATCCATTAGGGATTGAAATGGAACAAACATTTAACCATCTTTTAAAATCAAAACATATTGAGTTTGTTAACCAGGCAAGCCCGGGTCAAAAGGTTTTGGCAGATGAAAACCACCTGAAAGTTATACTGCGCAACCTGATTAGCAATGCCATAAAATTTACCGGCGATAAGGGGCACGTTTTATTGATAACAAGCGTTAATGATGGGAAGCTAACCATAGCCGTGGAAGACAGCGGCAGGGGAATGAGCGACGAAGAAATGGAAAAATTATTTCATGCCGATACACATTTTTCACAATACGGTACATCGGGCGAACTGGGTACCGGTATTGGGTTGCTATTGTGTAAAGAGTTAGTGGAACTTAATGGAAGTGAGCTATTTGTGAATTCAATATCAGGAAAAGGGAGCAAATTTTACTTTACTCTTACAATAGTTAATTAAAATTCCTTATAGAATATTAACGATCTTTTAACGATTTATTCGCGCTGGTTTTAAGATATATTCTTCGTTTCGATAAATTATACATATCTTACAAAAAATATCCCCGATTTATTATAACTAAATTATTGAAAATGGCTTTTTTAGATAGTGTGCTGGAACCCCCTACGTATGGGTGGAAGGATGAGTGTGGTGGGCTTTCAAAGCCAAGTAGTAAGCAAATATTTACTGAATTTTTTTCGCGTTTAAACGTATTTAGAACTAAAAAAAACTGGATGTCGTTCATGAGCTGGTTCATGATATTATGCCTGGCACCTTTTTTGTTTTTGTTCATATTCAAATACTTTTCGTTTAAGCTGCTTATTGTAGCCTTTGTTTACAGTATGATAGTTATGGGCACACATGGTACCATCTGGCTTCACCGGTATTGTACACATGGCGCTTACACCTTCAGCAATAAATTCTGGAGGTTTTTTACCCAAAATCTTACCCTTAAAATCATCCCCGAAGAAATATACGCGGTATCGCATCATGTGCATCACGCGTTATCCGATCAGCCCGGCGATCCTTATAACGCCCAGGGTGGTTTCCTTTATTGTTTTTTGGCCGATGTAAACCATCAGCCTATAGCGCGCAACCTGTCCGAAAAAAATTATGCCAAGTGTGTTAATTTAATGAAACACACCGGTGTTAAACCCAATACCTACGCCCAATATCAAAAATGGGGCACCATAGCCAACCCGGTACGTACCATAACCGCTATTGCGCTTAACTGGGGTTTTTGGTTCGCGTTATTGTATTTTACAGGTGGTATGGGCCTTGCTTGCGCCATATTTGGCGCTGCCGGTTTTTGGGCAGTTGGTGTACGCACCTATAATTATGAGGGCCATGGAAAAGGTGAGGATAAACGCCGTGATGGGGTGGATCATAACCGGGAAGATATGTCGATAAACCAGATATGGCCGGGTTATGTGGCCGGCGAGTGGCATAATAACCACCACCTTTACCCAAAAAGTGCCCGTTCGGGATTTAAGCCTTACCAGCTCGACTTAGCCTGGTGCTATATCAAATTTTTAAGCATGATTGGTGCCGTGAGTACTTACCGCGATTCGAAACGCGAGTTTTACCTGGCTTATGTACCTGCTAAAAAAGCACCGGTTGCCAAAGCGTATGTAAAAAAGCGGAAAGTGGTTTTAGCCGCCGCTGAAATATAGAAATCAAAACTTTTTTCTAATTTATTGGTTGATAATAACATACACATCAAACCAATGAAAAAGATAACATTATTACTAATGATGGTTTTTGCCATCGCTTTAACTTCAATTGCACAGGAAAGAACTGTTAAAAAAGTAGACAAGGTGAAAAGGACCAGCACTTTTAAGCAAAAAGTGCATAACACTTTCCACAAACACAAGCATTACAATGGTTATAAAACCAAGCATGTAAAAAAGGTTGAAAAGGTTTAATTAACCGGCCAACTCAAAAAGATAGGGAGATACATTTGTATCTCCTTTTTTATTTTACACCGGGGGTGAGCTGTGAGTTGTGAGTGAGGAGGTGCGTTGATTTAATGATTAATTAAATATAATTTCTCTTAAATATAATTATATTAACTATTGATGCGTTACATCGCGTTACACCTGTTACATGTAACACCCCCGTTCAGTTTGCAGTTTTCGGTGGGCAATAGGCAGTGCTGGCTGCTGAATAGTTACCTTGCGTTATTGTCGGGTTTAACGGATGTTAAAAAATGATTGCTTTAAGATAAAAAAAGCTACTTGTTTCATTAATTGAATAATTAACTTAGTAAACCTTTTATAACCCAAACTACCACCAATTATATGAAAAAGAAGCTAAGTTATTTGCTGCTATGCCTCGTGCTGGTAATTTTTTATCATCAGCAAACATTTGCCCAAACAATTGCACCAATAGGGATTTTTGACGGCCAAACAGATGTTGGCAATGTGAAAATACCCGGCACCGGCAACTATGATCCCACTTTGCAGCAATATAAACTGTCGGGCTCGGGTACCAATATCTGGTTCGACCACGATGCTTTTCATTATGTATATAAACGCATAAAAGGCGATTTTATATTAACCACCAGTGCCGCGTTTATTGGCAAAGGTGTGGAAATGCACCGTAAAATAGGCTGGATGGTGCGTACCTCGCTTGATTCCACTTCCAAACATATCAACGCGGTTGTGCATGGCGATGGCTTAACTTCGCTGCAATTCAGGCGCAAGGTTGGAGCCATGACGGAAGAAATGAAATCGCCGCTTACATCAGCGGATGTTATCCAGCTGGAACGAAAGGGAAATACCTATATCATGTCTGTAGCGCGCCACGGCGAACTGTTTGTTACCGAACAAGTAGATAGCCTCGACCTGGGCGATGACGTTTATGTAGGCCTGTTCATCTGCTCACATAATAATACCGTAGCCGAATCGGCTGTGTTTAATAATACACGGATAGTAGTGCCTGCCGGGCCAACCAATGGTTATGGAAAGTACATCGGCAGCGATATACAATTGCTTGATCTGACCACGCTAAACAGTACGATCATTTATCAGTCTCCGCTATCCTTACAGGCACCCAACTGGACGAAGGATGGCAAATCATTAATTTACAACAGTAATGGGCTGCTTTACAATTATGATCTGCAAAGCAATACGCCACAGCTAATTAATACAGGCGTGGCCAACAATAACAATAACGATCATGTGCTATCATTCGACGGTAAATGGCTGGCCGTAAGTAATGGCGAAAAATATGGATCGATAGGCTATATTTTACCATCTGGTGGAGGTGAAGCCAGGAAATTAACACCAACCGGTCCCTCGTATATGCACGGCTGGTCGCCGGATGGTAAATACATTGTTTTTTGCGGCGACAGGAACAATGAATTTGATGTATACCAAATTCCATCAGCAGGCGGCCCCGAAGTACGGCTCACCACGGCTCCCGGTTTGGACGACGGCCCTGAATATTCGCCGGATGGTAAGTATATTTACTTTTGTTCGGTGCGAACCGGCCTGATGCAGGTTTGGCGCATGAAACCCGATGGCAGCGAGCAAACGCAAATTACCAGCGATGATTATGATAACTGGTTTCCACATGTTTCGCCCGATGGTAAATGGATAGTTTATATTACCTTTAATAAAAATGAAGTAGCGCCCGGCGATCACCCGTTTTACAAGCATGTTTACCTAAGGGTAATGCCGGTTGATGGCGGCCCGTCAAAGGTTGTAGCGTATTTATATGGCGGGCAGGGTACTATCAATACCCCCTCATGGTCGCCGGATAGTAAGCACATCGCCTTTGTAAGCAATACTCAGTTATTGTTCCCGGTATTTCCGATAGCGAAATGAGAGTCGGGAGTCAGCAGTCAGGAGTTGAGAAACAGGATATAGGAATCAGGTAAGGTGTTAAGATAAAATCAAATAGGATGCAGAGATCTCGCAGGACATTTATAAAAAACAGCGCCTTGTTGATGGCGTGGACGGCTTTGCTGCCGCGTCAATTATTTGCATCGACCAAAAAAATAGAGCGCCTGGGCCTACAGCTTTATACCGTTCGGGATGCTATGAAAGCCGATCCATCGGGCACGTTGAAACAATTAAGCGATATGGGATTCAAGCATATTGAACATGCTAATTATATCGACCGTAAATTTTATGGCTATACCGTTAAGGAGTTTAAAAAAATACTGAACGATAATAATTTAAATATGGTAAGCGGCCATGTGGTGCTATCGCAAAAACATTGGGATGCCGCTGCGGGCGATTTTACCGATGAATGGAAGTATACCATTGATGATGCTGCCGAAGTAGGGCAGAAGTACATCATCAGCCCCGGTTTGGACAGCGACCTGCAAAAGGACGAAAATGCCTTTAAGGCTTTTATGAATGTGTTTAACAAATGCGGCGAGCTGTGCCATAAATCGGATATTCAATTCGGTTATCATAACCACGATTTTGAATTTACAACAATGTTTGGCGATAGCCGTTTGTATGATGTGATGCTGGATAATACCGACCCTGCATTGGTAACTCAGCAAATGGATATTGGCAATATGTACCCAACCGGCGCCATGCCGCTTGATTATATCAAGAAATATCCCGGCAGGTTTGAACTGCTGCATGTTAAAGATCAGTTTAAAAACAGTAATGGTAAATATGAAAATACCATATTAGGCAAAGGCATATTGCCGCTTAAAGAAATATTAAAAGCGGCCCGTAAAACCGGTGGTACCTCGCAGTTTATTATCGAGCAGGAAGAATATCAGGGGATGGACCCATTGGATTGCTGCAAAACCGATCTGCAGGTGATGAACCATTGGGGTTATTAGTAACAAATTTATGGTTTAATGCTTTTTTTTAAATAATTCAGTATGTTTGATACAGCACAGCTAAATTGATTTTTCCGGTAGAAAATTGGCTGTACATCACCTATAAACCAACATTATAAATAAAATGAGCGATATAGAAAATGATGCGTCAATAAATTCTTCGAGAAGGGAATTTATAAAAAGCAGTTCAATTGCGGCTGCAGGTTTCATGATAGTTCCGCGCTATGTATTAGGCGGAAAAGGCTACACCGCCCCAAGCGACCGCCTGATAGTGGCAGGAGTGGGGGCGGGTGGTAAAGGCAAAAGCGATATTACCAACTTTTATGCCAGCGGTAAGGCCGACATTGGTTATTTATGCGATGTGGATACACGCAGCGCCGCCGACATAGTAGGCAAATTTCCGAAAGCAAAATTTTATAGTGATTGGCGCCGCATGCTGGACAAGGAGCATAAGAATTTTGACGCGGTGTCCGTGTCCATCCCCGATCATAACCATGCTATAGTGGCTTTATCGGCCATGCAATTGGGCAAGCACGTATATGTGCAAAAACCAATGGCGCACGATATTTATGAGGCGCGTACCTTAACACAAGCCGCACAAAAATACAATGTGGTTACCCAAATGGGCAACCAGGGAGCATCAGGTGATGGGGTAAGGCAGTTAAGGGAATGGTATGATGCCGGGCTTATTGGCAGTGTGCATACCGTTTATTGCTGGACTAACCGCCCCGTGTGGCCGCAGGGCATCGCCTGGCCGCCAAAAGCACAAATTCCCAAGGAACTGGACTGGGACCTGTGGCTGGGTACAGCGCCCTACAAGGATTACGTAGATAACGTGGTACCCTTTAACTGGCGCGGCTGGTGGGATTATGGAACCGGCGCGCTGGGCGATATGGGCTGCCATATTATGGAAGCGCCTTTCCGCGTGCTCGATCTGCAATATGTAAAGGATGTACAATCAAGCGTGGGAACCGTTTACGTAGGCAATTTTGATAAGGCCTATTATCCGGATAGCTGCCCGCCATCGAGCCATATCACCCTTACTTATCCTAAAACTGAAAAAACCGACGGCGATGTTACCGTACACTGGATGGATGGCGGCATACAACCTGAACGGCCCGAAGAACTGGGCCCGAACGAAGTTTTTGGCGATAATGGTAACGGTATGCTGTTTATTGACACCAAAGGCAAAATGATGGCCGGTACCTATACCGAAAATCCGCAATTACTGCCCACATCGCGTACGCTGGAGGATAAAACGCCTAAAACAATTGCCCGTGTACAAGGCGGTGCTAACGGCCACTACGCGCAATGGGTTGAGGCCGCTATAGCCGGCAAACCTGACGATGTAAGCTCACCATTCAGGCTGGCAGGGCCGCTGACAGAGGCTTTGCTGATGGCCAATCTTTCCATTCGCGGGCACAGCATACAAAAACCAAATCCCGACGATAAAGGAGGTTTTATATATCCGGGTGAAAATATTAAATTGGTATGGGATAACGAAAATATGCGCGTTACCAATTTTGATGATGTAAACCAGTACGTTAAAAGGACATACCGCGACGGCTGGAAAGTTGGCGTATAATAACAATATGAAGTTAAAATTAGGAATGATAGGCGGCGGCCAGGGTGCATTTATAGGTGCCGTACACCGCATAGCCGCCCGTATTGATGATGAATATGAGCTGGTTTGCGGAGCTTTCAGCAGCGATGCAGCGAAGTCGAAAGCAAGCGGTGTATTATTGGGCCTGCCCGATGATAGGGTTTATACCAGCTACCAGGAACTGATTGAAAAGGAAAAGCAATTGCCCGAAGGTGAAAGGGTACAGGTGATCAGCATTGTTACGCCAAATCACCTGCATTTTGGGCCGGCAAAAATGGCGCTGGAAAATGGCTTTCATGTAATACTGGATAAACCCATGACCTTTTCGCTTGCCGAAGCAAAGGAACTGGCAAAGATAGTTGAAGCCAGCGGCAAACGTTTTTGCCTTACGCATACCTACACCGGCTACCCCATGGTTAAAGAAGCAAAGCAGTTTGTAAAGGCGGGTAAGCTGGGCACGATCAGGAAAGTGTATGTAGAGTATCCGCAGGGCTGGTTAAGCACGTTTTTGGAAGGCGAAAACCAAAAGCAAGCCTCCTGGCGCACCGACCCGGGTAAAAGCGGCATAGCCGGATCAATGGGCGATATTGGCACCCATGCCTTTAACCTGGCCGAATACATCAGCGGATTACAGGTTACCAGGGTATGTGCCGATATTAATATTGTAGTAGAAGGCCGTAAACTGGATGATGATGGTGCTGTGCTGTTGAAGTTTGATAACGGAACCAGCGGCGTGCTGATGGCATCGCAAATTGCTGCGGGCGATGAAAATAATATAAAAGTAAGGGTTTATGGCGAGCTTGGCGGCCTGGAATGGCAGCAGGATGAGGCCAATACACTGTTAATTAAATGGCTTGATAAACCCGCCGAAATATGGCGCACAGGCGGCGGCTATTTAAGCTCTTATGCCGCGCATAATACACGTGTACCTGCCGGGCATCCCGAAGGATATTTGGAAGCGTTTGCTAACCTGTACCGTAATTTTGCCTTATGCGTTAAGGCTGATTTGGCAGGCAAAAATCCTGAAAAGGAATGGCTCGACTATCCGGGTATTGCCGATGGGGTAAGAGGGATGGCTTTTGTGGAGAATGTGATAGCATCCGGCAAATCAGCACAAAAATGGACGGATTTTGTTATTTAGTTTATTTATAATCGTACATGAAAACAATTAAAGGCCCCGCCATATTCTTAGCACAATTTATGGGTGCCGAAGCGCCCTTTAATAACCTGAGATCCATTTGCGAATGGGCCAAAAATTTAGGTTATAAAGGCGTACAGATCCCAACGCTCGATCCATCATTTTTAGATATAAAAAAAGCGGCTGAAAGTAAAACCTATGCCGATGAGATAAAAGGCCTTGTAAACGAATGCGGGCTGGAAATATCCGAGCTATCTACCCATTTACAGGGGCAATTGGTGGCTGTAAACCCAGCTTTTGATACCTTGTTTGATGCTTTTGCGCCAGAGGCTTATCGTAATAACCCCAAGGCAAGGCAGGAATGGGCCGTGCAGCAATTAAAATACGCGGCAAAGGCATCCCAAAACCTGGGCTTGAATGCTTCCGTTACCTTTAGCGGGGCGTTGATATGGCAATATTTTTACCCCTGGCCGCAACGCCCGGAGGGGCTGGTTGATACCGCTTTTACCGAATTGGCTAAACGCTGGGAACCCATATTAAATGTATATGACGAGTGCGGCATCGATCTTTGCTACGAGATCCATCCCGGTGAGGATCTGCACGATGGTATTACTTACGAGATGTTCCTGGAAAAGGTGAACAACCATCCGCGAGCCTGTTTGTTATATGATCCATCGCACTTTGTGTTGCAGTGCCTTGATTATTTGGAATACATTGACAATTACCACGAGCGTATCAAAATGTTCCATGTAAAGGACGCGGAGTTTAACCCTACGGGCAAGCAGGGCGTGTATGGTGGCTATCAAAGCTGGATCAACCGGGCGGGCCGGTTTCGTTCACTGGGCGATGGCCAGGTTGATTTTAAAGCCATCTTTAGCAAGTTGGCCGCTTATGATTACCCCGGCTGGGCAGTTTTGGAATGGGAATGTGCCCTAAAAAATTCGGAGGATGGTGCAAAGGAAGGAGCTGTTTTTATTAAAGATCACATCATCAAAGTAACAGAAAAGGCTTTCGACGATTTCGCGGCCTCGGGCAGCGACGACGCGTTCAATAAAGCTTTATTAGGTATAAAATAACAATCAAACTATGAAAAAATCACTTCTAATTTTTGGACTGGCACTGGCACTTGTGGCCTGTAACAGCAATAAACCGGCTAACAGTTCGGATTCTACCACTACAACAACTACAACCACTACTACGGCAACTACATCAACTACCTCGGTAACTGATACCGCTGGCATGGCGCTTATCGCTAAAAATGACTGTTTAACCTGCCATAAAATAGACCAGAAGATTATTGGGCCTGCATATATTGATGTGGCTAATAAATATACCTCGAGCCCCGCTGTTATTGATACCCTGGCCATGAAGGTGATCAAGGGTGGATCAGGTAACTGGGGTACGGCTGCCATGTTACCGCATCCAAATTTGTCGATGGGTGACGCGCGCGAAATGGTGCAATATATTCTTTCATTAAAGAAATAATCTCATTGCCGCTTCTTATTCCTTAGCCGGAATGGAAATTGAACTTTTATATAAACCAATTATATATGACCAATAGAAGAATGTTTTTAACACAGGCGGGGTTGATCTCGGCCGGGATGATGATAAAGCCGCATATATTGCTGGCCAAAGCAAAAGAAAAGGTGGCGGGCCTGCAATTATACAGCCTGCGCGATCAGTTGAAGGTAGATGTTAAGGGTGTGATACCTAAGGTAGCTGTTGCCGGTTACAAAGAGGTTGAAACCTTTGGCTACAATAAAACCGACGGATTTTGGGGGCTGGATGCAAAAACATTCAGCAGCCTGCTTAAAGATAATGGTTTAAGCACGCCAAGCGGGCATTTTGAGTTCGATAGCTTTTTTGGCGCGGGCAATACTGATGACCTGCAAAGCTATATCGAAGCAGCCAATATTACCGGTATGGAGTATGTTATTGTGCCGCATTTAAATGGCGACTTCATAAAAACGGTTGACGATTTTAAAAGCATCGCCGCGAAATTGAATAAGGCCGCTGAAATATGTAAGCAATCAGGCTTGAAATTAGGTTACCATAACCATAATTTTGAGTGGAAACCTGTTGGCGGTACTACGTTTTACGATACCATATTAAACGAAACCGATCCGGCGTTGGTTAACCTGGAGATGGACCTGTACTGGGTGGTACGGTCGGAGCAGGACCCGATAGCTATCATAAAAGCGCATCCGGGGCGGTTTTTCGCGTTCCATATTAAGGATATGGATAAAAACAACCATAACATCAATACCGAGGTTGGAAACGGTACTATCGACTTTAAAAGCATTATGGCCTATGCAAAACTGGCGGGCGTAAAGCATTTTATTGTGGAGCAGGAAAACTATACCAATATAGACCCTTATGTGAGCATTACACAAAGTTGTAATTACTTAAAAAATGTTTTGCATGTTTAAAAAGCACCAATTAAACCAATTATAAAATGAAACATAAAATTGTATTGACTGCTTTATTAGCAGGGAGTTTTTTTATGGCTAACGCACAACAGGCCGCCAAGCCCGAAGATACCGAAGTATGGACACCCGAACCGGCAGTAGTTACTCCGGGTAAAACCTGCGGCGACGCTCCCTCGGATGCTATTGTTTTGTTCGATGGCAGCAACCAGGATCAATGGGTATCGGCACAGGACAGGACACAGCCTGCCAACTGGGTTATTGCCGATGGTATATGGACCGTAAATAAAAGCGCGGGAAATATAGAGACTAAAAAAACATTTACTAATTACCAATTACATGTGGAATGGCGCGAACCCGTTGATATAGCCGGAACCGGGCAGGCGAGGGGCAATAGCGGTGTTTTCATGGCCTCATTAGGTAAAGGCGATGCCGGGTACGAGTTACAGGTTTTGGATTCGTACAATAACAAAACCTATGTGAATGGCATGGCCGGGAGTATTTACAAGCAATTTATCCCACTGGCTAACCCAACCAGGCCGCCAGGTGAGTGGCAAACTTATGATGTGATATGGACAGCGCCCGTGTTTAATGATGACGGATCATTAAAATCACCTGCAAGGGCAACAGTAATATTTAATGGTGTTTTAGTTGAAAATAATGTTGAGCTATTAGGCCCTACAAAATATATCGGCAAACCGGAATATTCCAAACATGGCCCGTCGCCTATAAAGCTACAGGCACATGGCGATAAAAGCATCCCTCTAAGCTTTAGAAATATTTGGGTAAGGGAATTACCATAAGCATACGATCGTACCTGTCTTGTAAACAAAAACACCGGTCTTATACCAAATAAGACCGGTGTTTTTGTTTTATTATTACCCGAATATAGTGTCGGTTTACAATGATCCTCAAATAAATTACTCTACCTTGTAATGGTAAATAAAGCGGGCCAGGTTGCCATCGCCATCAACTCCCTCCAGCACTACGCGGTAGGTTCCCTTGCCATCGGCATTATAAAAATCAAACGAGGCCTTGCCTGTATTGTCGGTTATTATTTTCGGATTCCAGTAAATAGTGGTACGCAGATCGGGCATATCTAAATTCTCTCTGGCAACGGCATATTTCGGCACATAAAACTCCTGGTTTTTAACATAGCCTCTAGGAGTTATGGTTATGATATTGTTTTGAGGCATCAGTTCTTTAAGTTGCGCCAGGCTTATCTTTTCGCCTTTTTCTACCTTTTTTGAGTTGATTACCAGCACGCCCTTGGTATTACTTATTTTATTTACACCGCTAAATCCATCATTTAAAAATACTTCTACCGATTCTACTGTCGAAGCTTGTACATTATCGAGGTAATTAGCGTCAACCGGCATGCCATTATAATAAATTGCAGCCGGTGTGCTTTTATTGCCGGCATTATAATCACTGGTTATGTAAAAGTTTTCATTATCATAGGTAAATCCAAATACTGAACCCCTAAGGCAATCTGTTAAATAGGTGCAGCCCTGCAACATGCCGCTGCTAACAATATGATCCGGCTCGGGGCTCAAGCCTGTTAACCCCGGATAATCTAAGTGGCTTGGTTTTTTTACTTCAACCTTAGCTGTAATAACTACTTCTTTCAATACACGTGTGCCACTGTATTGCCTTTTAGTATTTTGCAGGTAGGTGGTAAGCGTACTATCAATGTTTACTATGTTATCGGGCGCATTTACATTTTTCTGAAGCGCGGGTAAGGTTTCCTCATTAACGGTTAATACTAAATTCCGCGCATTTTCATTATTCTTGGCATTAAGTACTACCTGGTTTGAATCGGCTAATACTAACTTTGAAAACCTGAAATTACCCGAGGCATCGGTTGTAGCATCGGTAGAAAATATTTTATCGGGGATGACCAGGTGAACATTTCCATTTGATACCGGTATACCACTGTTTGACCGTAAAGTACCTGTAATGCTTATTCCCTGTTCGGGCAGATAAAAAAGAGTTGGAAACTTATCGGCAACTATATCGCTGTAATTAAACTTGGTATAGCCCTGCGTAAGCATCAGCAGATCGAGGTTTTCAACCCTGGTATTATCAACATGGTTAAAATAGTAGTTAGGCTTTTCAATATATCCCTTCAGGTCGGATGTTAGCAATAAGCTCGATAAAATAGTGGTTTCCTTATCTTCATCAAACGGCACTTTCGTTTCGTTGGTTACCGCTAATGAAAAAGTTCCAACATCGGGTACATCCTTATTTTTTACCAGCAAGCCCAATCTTACCCTTTGTCGGGATGTATAAACCGGGTGATCTGTGGTTACCGTAACATTCAACAGGTCGTTATGCTGAATAAAGGCCAGCCTTTCGCTTAGGGGGTCACCCTCTGACGATAGGAGCGACATTTGTAAAATACCTGTAGGGAATTTGCTTTTTGGTATGGAAGCCGTATAAATGAGGCTTTTAAGGTTGGTTTGCGCGGCATAATAGATATTGCCGCCGTTTTGGCCAACTATATAGAGCCGGGTATTAGCAAATTTCTGTAAAAAATCAGCGTTCGAAGTTATTTTGATGGTAAGGCTATCGGGGTTGCTATTGTTGAGGGTAAGGTCGATACCTTCATCAAGCGTACGGGGCAGGTCATAGCTTACTTGTGATCCATCGGGAAAAACGACATTAGCTTTGTACGTTTTGCCCGGTTCCGGAGTCATGGCAAAAAAGCCCATTCCTAAATGCTGCGATGTAAAATCGGCTACCTGCTTATTATCATTATCAACAACAGTTCCTTTCACATCAATGCTTAATCCCCTGGAGTTAATGGCCTTAAACGCGATTTTTGAGCGAACGCCGGTAACCATATTGCCCCCTTCCGGAAAAAACTGCACATCCATTGCTACAGAGGCTGTTTTTAAGGAGAAGGTATTGGTGAGTGTTTTTTTATAGTTGATCTCAATTTGAGTGGTCAGATCGGCAGCGGCAAAAATGCCAGGTTTATTGCTCGAAAAAGTTATATCAAGGCCGCCGTTCTGGTCGGTAACGCCTTTTCCCTTATCAATAGTTTCATCATCGTTCTGCACTTTCCATGATACCCGTTTGTTAATATACGCCACATTATCCTGGTCGGTAAAGGTAATGTGCGCCTTTATGCTTTCGCCGGTGCCCTGTACGGCGTTGGTAAACGTAATATGGGTATTAATGGGGTTATCCTTATCAACCGTGTTGCCTACTGCTATGCTTTTGGTAAAAAAATAACCGGCATCAAAGTTTCGCATCCAGGCGGTATATGACCTGATGTGGTAGTTCCCTTCGTTAAATGATTCCTGGGGTAATACTATGCTGCCCCAGCCTATACCGTTAATTATAGGCAGGCGTAATGATCGTACAATAGAATCGCGACTGTTTATCATATCAACATACAAAACCTTGCTTAGGGCCGATAGCATGTGCTGATCAACAGTTACATAGGCCTTAAACCATATCGTATCGCCAACTGCATAGTAAGGTTTATCAAAATGCAGGTAAACTTTTTCAAGCGGAAAGTTTGTGGCAAACTTTGCTGTTTTTAAAATCAGGGTTTGTAGGGGAATACTGTCATCCTGCGCAAAAGCAGCTACTGAAATGGTTGTTAAAATACAAAGGGTAAATGCAAATTTTCTTAAAATCATCAACATGATGTGAAGTAAAGTAAATAATAGGGCGGCTAAATATATCTAATTAAAAGCACAGCGGCATGGGTTTAACACGCTTTAACATATTTTTTACAATAGGGGCATCTGTTGTATGTAACGGTTAGCAGGGCGGGAATCTTTTATAACAGCCGAAATTTTTTCTGTTGAAGTGACATATCGCTATTATGAGCGGTGATTCCAGAAGTTGGGTTGTTGGTTAAGGGTTGCGCCGGGCATGTGCTAAGTTGGCGCTGTGTTATAAAACGTACCGGGTAAAAAATATCATTGCAACCCATTTTTGATGAATTGCAATGATATGAATAGAGATAATTGAAATAATTTTTACCAGCCAGAACCTTTTTTAGCGCTACCGCCGCTAATATGTCCTTCGGCTGTGGCTTTGCTCATGATTGCAGCCATTTTATTGCCCGCACTGTCTGTACCAGTTGCAATATACCTACCCGATTTTATGTCGATAACAGGATCGATCATAGGTACATTCTTGGTTTTTGTTTTTACAGAATAGGCGGTAATACCGCCGCTTTGTGGTGTTGCCATAATAAGTTTAAATTGTTTTTTTAAATTAACCCCTGTAAGAGGCGATTGTTTTAACAAACATAGTTTATTGTAGCTAAGTTGTATATAAACTACCCTGAAAATTATTAACAAATTATAGGTAATTAACAATTTTTGGTGTTATTGACCCTGTTTACTGGTTTATAGCTAATTTTAAGGTATCTTGAAGTTATAAACCGGTTTTAATTATATATTCATTTGCCCCTATTACTTTTGTTTTTTGCTGTTAAATAATATCTTTATATATTAATAACAAATTTAAAACCATAATACCTAAAGTGGGTTTTGATATATTACAAACACTAAATTAACATGGGAAAAAGAGATTCGAGTTTATTGTACCTGTTTTTGGGCATCTACTCATTAATGATAAGCTGGTATTATAACCATTCACTCATCATTCTTTTAATTACCTATATATTTTGGCCTCTTTACCTGGTTTATGAGTTGCTTATAGGCCACCTGGCCCATGATATGTGGAAACACATACCGCTTTCTTATTTTAAATAAGCCGCCATTACCCCGGTACCTCAACAACTTATTGCCTGTTTATGCGCTAAAATGTGTATATTTGCATTAAACAGGATATAACTTGTTTCCTGTTCACCTCTATTTCAACCGGTTTTTATAATCAGGATTTTTTTTCAGCTGCTATCAGGCTGTTTCACTATTAATTTCCAACCGGTATAGCCCATCCAAAAAAGGATCTGACTTTAACAGGTAATTAATCATTTTTTAACTAAAACAACGTAATCTATGGCTAAATCTCAAGCAACCTTCATGAAGAAGCAACTGGAAAAAAACAGACAGAAAAAGAAAGAAGATAAAGAAGCACGTAAACAGGAACGCCTGCAAAACACCACTGATGGCAGCCTTGACAGTATGATGGCTTATGTTAACGAGTTTGGAGAAATAACTTCAACACCTCCCGAAAAACGGAACATCCCGCAATAATAATCAGAGTTTTTCAACCACTACGGCTGTTCCGTATGCAAGTACTTCGGTAATGCCCTGCATTATCTCATTTGCATCATAGCGCATATTAATAATAGCATTTGCGCCCAAAGTTTGTGCATGTTGTGCCAAAAGCTGGAAAGCCTCCTCGCGCGAGTTTTCGCAAAGCTCCACATAAATTGATAGTCTGCCGCCAAAAAGCGACTGAAAGCCGCCGGCGATATTGCCCAGCGCGCTGCGGCTGCGTACGGTTATGCCGCGCACAACACCTAAATGTTTAACAATTTTATAACCCTCTAAACCGGTGCTGGTAGTAATTAATGCTGCGTCCATATTGTTGATTGATATTGATTTATAATTTATTGGCTTAACAAATATAATTATTAGATAACGCGGCCTGTAAAATGTTACTGATAAACCATAACATTTTAATTTCAGCCCAAGCCTTGTATCAATTTTATTTAATTGATAGATTTAGGGATATAAATTTTTAAACAATATACCTTAGCACATGCGTAAAATACTATCCTCTCTATTCTTGTTTTTGATAATATGCAGCAGCCATGCATTTGCACAAACTGCTGATATATACCAAAAAGCCGGCGACGGATATTTTGATGATAAAAATTACCAGGCAGCTTTTGACAGTTATAATCACGCTATCAAAAAAAGCGATGGGGATAAAGCTATACTCTCTGTTTTATACTACAAACGCGGGAAAAGTTTGTATGGTTTACACAAAACAGATGAGGCTATACAAGATTACAATAGCGCCATAGCTATAAATCCCTCATATATGGTTGCTTACTGGGACAGGGGTGTAGTGTATGATCATACCAGCAGATTTCAATTGGCTATTGATGATTATAAAAAAGCTATTTCGCTAATAAATGACAATAGCCAGAGTATAAGCCTGTCCGTATTATACTGCAATATCGCATATAACGAGCTGTCATTAAATAACCTGGATGAAGCTTTAAAAGCCGACTCTACATCATTGGCATTAAATGAATTTTATAGTAGGGGATATAAGGCCAGAGGCCAAATACATACTACATTGAAAAATTACGCGCTGGCAGTTGACGATTATACGCTTGCTCTTGAAAATTACAGGGATAACGATACTTCACAAATATCATCGCTTCTTACCATGCGCGCCGATAATAAAAGGTATTTAAAAAAATACAAAGATGCTATAAATGATTATTCAATGGCTATACGATTGTTTAGCCAAAATAGATTTGCATACTGGAACAGGGCCGCCGCCTATGGCGATAATGGCGACTATAAACTGGCCTCAGATGATTATACCACCGCTATAAATTATTATAAAGGCGATAGTACCAATTTATCAAAACTATATATTGACAGGGCCAATAATGAAATAGGGCAAAGCTTATTGAACAATGCTATAATGGACGATTCCGTTGCATTAACCTACAATACGGATGATGCCGAAGCATATTATAGCCGTGCTATTGCGTATACCCAAAGCGGAGATTACCAATTGGGTATTAACGACTATAATAAATTGATAACACTTAAACCCAATGAAAAAAAATTATTGGCCATTTTATATTACCAGGTAGCCAATAACGAGTATTTTTTGAATGAATTTGATAAGGTTATAACTGATTGCAGCAAAGCTATTGAATTGAACCCCGAATATTCGGCCTCGTATTATTATAGGGCGAAGGTATATTTAAAACAAATGCAAAATAAACAGTTAGCAGTTAATGATTTTAATAAAGTAATGCAATTGGATACAACAAAAAAATCTGTTAGTTATATATTTTCCTTGTACTATACCGGTAAGCCCGACGAGGCTATAGTTATTCTGCAAAATGATGTTTTAAACACCAATAACGATGCTTCATTACTATCCGATTATTATAACCTGGCTTGTTTGTATTCACTAATGAATAAGCCTGATGAGGCCAATACCTATCTGAAAAAAGCCGTAGATAATGGTTACTCAAAAAAATATGCCGCTGCTGATAGCGACCTGGATAACATCAGGAATACGGACGATTACAAAAGTATAATAGCTGGCCCCTCAAATTAGAACAAATAATAAAAACATAAAAAAAGCCGGCTTAATAATTTAAGACCGGTTTTTTTGTTGTGACGTGGTTTGTGACTTATTACATGCCGCTTTTTATGGCTGTTATGGCATCCAAATGTTTATGTATGGTGGGCAATGTGCTGGTTGCAAATGCTTTAAGCGTAGTGTCTGTACCATTGCTTTGTTCGCTTTCAAAAAGTTTGATGGTTTTTTTATGATCCATTACCATCATATCAACATAAGCTTTATCAAAATCGCTCCCCATTTTTTTCGATAGCATATCAATTTTCTTTTGCTGGGCAGAATCGGGCCCTGCCGGAAGCATAATGTTTTGTGCTTTGGCTATGGCCATTAATTTATTGCCGGCATCGGTATGGTCGGTAACCATCATACTGGCAAAATCTTTAAGTTTACTACTGGTAGCTTGTGTAATGGCAACTTTACTTGCTGCAATTTCGGTCATACCGCCGGCCGCTGCCTTCATAGCGAATTTAGCATCGCTGGAATCAACTGCTGATACAACCTTGGTTTCGGTTTTACTGCTGTCGGTATTTGTAACAGTAGTTACACTATCAGTCGCGGTACTTTTAGAGGCGTTGTGGCAGGCCTGCAACATTCCAAACGAAAGTGCGGCGCCAATAATTAAATTTAATTTTTTCATGGTGATGTGTTTTTATTAATAGTAACACATTCTGTGCCAAGATGATCGGGCCGTTTAATTGATAGCTATGAGGCAACTGTTTTTTCAGTTGATCTGCGGCTTTTGAAATAGAAATAGAGTGGTACGCCAATAACTGTGAGCAGCAAACCCAAAGCGGAGTTAATTACCGGGCTTTTACCGTCCATATAATTACTAATATCGTTATACAGGGTTATCACCACATATAAAACAGAAAAGGCGATAAAAATAACAGGCAAAACCGGGTAGCCATGCAATTTATAAGGG
>Ga0302307_10000892_pt1 | contig 19233 bp, 25 predicted proteins | sample III_Palsa_E3_2_FD_200530 | JGI IMG/M metagenome (GOLD analysis project Ga0302307, IMG submission 200530) | Peat permafrost microbial communities from Stordalen Mire near Abisko, Sweden - III_Palsa_E3_2 | ecosystem: Environmental > Terrestrial > Soil > Palsa > Peat permafrost | place: Sweden... | reverse complement strand
CTCCTCTTGACCAGTGTGGGTTTGTGGAGAGGGCGGGCATCCTCGACACCCGCCTCTTCCATTTGTTTTGCCCAACGCTTCTCAGCGTCCTGCCAGCAGTACACAGGAGACTTGATGAGGACGAACGCGTCGGTGTACGCGACTACCTGCTTACAATCCACGCAGCGTAGCTCACGCGAAGGCTCAGCTACAAAGTCGTCCTCGATCTCCTGTCCCATATTACTTGCCGACCTTTGTCGTGGCCAACAGGCCCAGTGCGCCGGTCAGGGCGATCTTCCCCAGCGCCTCGCGGATGCCCGCAAGCTGCTCGGCTACGACGAGGGTGGCGAGAATCTGCCGACCAACACGCCCTTCGAGGGTTTCGTCCTCGTCTGCAATGAAGCCTTTGGACTCTGCCGTCGCGTGCTGCAACGTCACTTCATGGCGGCCCAGTGCGCGTACATCTTCCACGCTACGTGCCTTCGGTCCTACTGCTCCTGTTGCGCTCTGCTCGTTCATCATAGCTCCTTGTTCACGTTCGTGAATGGTTAGATTTCGTGGTAGGCGAAAACTTCGTCTCTCTTCGCCGCGTCGTAGCCCCTGATCCATACAGAGGCCATTCCTTCGCGTTCCTTGGTACCTAGGCGCTGCCGGACGACCGTTGCCGGGGGAATCTTAGTCCAGCCACGTTGGAACGCCGCATAGCCCAATTCCCAGACTTCGTTGTCCGAAGGCTCAGACAGGTTAGTACTCGTCGTCGATGTCGGAGTCGTCAAGATCATCCTCGTCTTCATCGTCCCAGAAGTCATCGTCGTCGTCGTCGTAGAAGTCGTCATCCTCGTCTTCGTCGTCCTCATCGCAATCGTGGATGTAGTCGTCGTCGAGACTGTCATCGTCTTCGACAATGATGTCGTTCTTCTCGTCGAAGTCATCATCGGGTAAGGGTGTCACACCGGCCAGCATCGCCGGGGTAGGGGTGCGATCAATCGACTCTTCGAACATCAAACCTGCCATAAGACTCCTAGGTGAAAATTTTGGGTTGTGCTGCATGGACGCTTAGTACACAGTACACGGTCGTGCGGTGAATGTCAAGCCTATTCGTCGCGGAATCTGCGGTGATTAGAACTGACGCGGGCCTCGACTACGGGTATGGCCTTGGTCCTCTCCAACCCCGGTATGGGTAGATCGTAGATCGACTGCATCTTGGACGTGTACTCCTTCACGCCCGCCATCGGGTCGTATGCGAGGAAGAAGTCGCTTGCATCTCCCCAATGTCCGTAGCTCTTCGGTGGCATCTGCTTCTCCTTGATTCTCTTCTCGCGTGCTAGACTAAGCTCAGTCGGCCTCACGGAACTTCCTACCTTCCCCGCTCGGCGCGGCGGCTACGAGGTGCTGGTGATATGTACAGAAGCGTACCACATCCTCCCCGGTCGCGTCAAACTCTTCGAGCTGGGCGACGGCTATAGGAGTAGTGACATCGAGCTTTGTGTCAGGACACTGGTCGCAGAAGAAGGTGTACGTGGTACGCTTCGACGGAGAGTACGCGATCTTGCCCCTGAATGTCACATGCATGTTACCCATCGCGCCTAGCTTCATGATGAACCGTTGACCGGCCTGCGATCCAAAATCCCCGCGATCCTTGACGTACTTGGCTGCCTCAGGCTTTAGAGCTTTGAGCTGCGCAGCAGAGGGGCCATCTCCCCAATCAGCGTCCTCTATACCCTCAAAGTTAGGTGGCACGAGTATATACTTAGGTTCCAAGGGCATGACCGACTTGCCCTGTAACGACTGGACAGCCTGCTTGATGCCCGCGACCGTCAGCACAGTACCGTCGTTCTTAGTGATCGTTCCGGTGTTCTGGATGACGCCACCATACTTCTTTATGTACTCCAGCTTTTGTTTCTCTTCGCTGGCCAGCTTCTCCTTCTCCTGCGTAGCCTGAAAGGACTTGAGCTTCATCCAGTACTGCTCGACTAGGTACTTGGCGTTGGGAGCGTTCTCTGCTATCGCCTTGTCCATCTCCTTCTTGTCTTTGTCGAGTTGGTCCGCGAGGAGTTTGCTGGTATTGACGTTGAGAGGGGAGCTGTACTTGCTCTGAATGCCGTTGTCGAACCCGGCTATGCTACTTGTGTCCACCAGTGTAGACAAACTGTTGTCAACGATGCCCGCGCCTATCGCAGACAGTGCTGCACTGCCACCTAGCAGACCACTGTAGGCACCACTGAGCTGTTGGGCCAAGCTCGTCTGCTGCTGAAGTACTTGAAACGCGCTGTCGGGTAATTTGGGCGCATTCATTATCGCTAGATGCTTCTCCCAGTTGTTCACGATCTGCATGACGATCTCAGCAATGGTATTCACAACCTGTTCGGGATGGCTAAGTGCGAGGTCGTAATTGTTGATCGTCGCGTGACCGATAACCAACGGATTGGTTGGGTCAGAGATATTGGCCTTCGTTACACGGATCGTTGTCGTCGGCTCTGCGACGTTGGGCGTGATCGTGTATTCGTATCCGTTCTTCGGCAATAAAAGACCGGCCAGTTTATCAGACTGGTCGGCCCATTTTTTCACGAAGGTGTAGTCAGCAAGAGCCTGTGCCACGTTACCTCTTTAGGTTGTACTCGGCTAGACGAAGGCGTTCCCGCTCAATTCGTGCGTTGTTCTTGCGCTCCATGAGAGCGTACACAGTGTCCAGTGATACCGGGGTGAAGTTGTTGGCATCGACGCCTACATCCATCGACAGAAGGTCCGGCGCGTATGCAAGCTCACCGTGCGAATGTCCGTAGAGCTGGATCGATCCCTTATGAGAATCCCTCCAGACGCGGCCCGCGTAGTGATCGAGCACGATGCGCTTCTGACTGATGGGCCTCAGGAACACGCGCTCTTCTACTGACTCGAACAACCGTGCGATGAAGGCGTTAGATTCCAACAGCTCTTCGTGGTTGCCCTTGACGTATCGATGCGCCCCATTCAACCGGCTCATGATGTACTCTGCCTTATCGTAGCCCAGAGTTCTCCAGAACATATCGCCAAGGTGCCAAACGGTGTCGCCATCTTTCACGACATCGTTGTGGCGCTCGATCAATCCCTCGGTCATACCGTCGAGAGAAGTCCAAGGGCGTGCCTTCTCCACACGCCCCCAGCCTAGCATCGCATTCTCGTGCCCGTGGTGCTCGTCTGCGGTAAAGAAGTCCATTACGCTGCCGCCGAGTTCTCAGCTACGATCTCGTGCAGCCGTGTGGTTGCCGCTTCACCTTCGTACGAGTAGCCTCCGAAGTTCTTCATCGCCAGTGCGGTGATGCTGGTCTCTTCGAGTTCCCACTGATCCTCAAGGCCGTAACAAGAGCAGTGGCCGCCGTTGACTTCGAAGAACTTGCCGTCCTTGCGAACAAGGACGAAAGCCTCTCCGTCGTAGCTGCCGTAGCCGTACCACGCCATCAGAATCTCGCCACCTTCAAGGGCTGACGCATCCACGTTGAAGTTGCTCAGTACGTCTTCCTTGCTGGAAAAATCACCGATGTAGTTCTTGTCCTGTACTGCGGTCTCTTCAGACATTTGTAGCTCCTTGTGTTACTAAATTTGACTCATGCTCACGTGTGAAATGGACGGGTGGCATTGCGACCCTGCTAGGGTATCCACCTATGTGACGGCTGTGTCCACCTTTAGGGTGGCCGCCCATCTCGATTACTTGCCTTCTAGGATCAACGGCACCTTAGCGTCGTTGAAGATACAGCGGGAGTTAGGGTTGGCGCAAGCATTAGCCTGCATCTTGACGCGCTCCAGTTGGATGAACTGATCGGGCGAGAGGCCCATCTGGTTTCGGTAAGCGTTGTCAGCTTCAGCGCGGGAAAGCTCGGCGGCTTTACGTGAGTCCTCAGCCAGTTTGCGCTGCGCCTCGGTGTTGACGCGCTGCTCTTGCGCAGCAGTCTCTACACGCTGGTGCTTGATGAGGTCAGGTGGGTTGGCCTTGCCGATGGTCACGCGGACCACATGCACGGGAATCTTGGTGGCCACAATGTAGTCACTCAGGTTCTTCGTGACCTCCTGCTCGATCACCTCGATGGCTGACGACTTGATGGCAGTCTCGTTAGAGTCGTACTTCTTGGCCGACTGGCGCACGTAGTTCTGGAACTGGCGCTGGATGTTGTTGGGGTACCACGCCTCACCAAAGTTCTTGATGAGCTTCACAGAGTCATCAACTTGGACGATGAGCTGTGGATCGAACTCCAAAGGCACGCCGTCGCTGGACATCAAGTCCTTCAGGTCTTCCGTGACTGCGATGGGCTGCATGTTGACAAAGATGGCTGAGGTGGTGGGCGCTGTGAACGTCAGGCCGGTCTTCACAGGCGTATCATCTACACCGCCGTGTCCGAAGATCAGTGGCTTCTCGACGAGTACGGCTTCAAAGCCGTTGTTTGGGGACACAGTATTACATCCCAGAGTCGCCAGAGTTACCAACGAGGCCAGTACCAGAATTGCTAACAGAATATATCCGCGCTTCATAAATCTCCCTGTGTTACCGGTTTAGTTACAGAACTTGGTTGCGGGAGATGGATTTGAACCACCGACCTTCGGATTATGAGTCCGCTGCTCTACCAACTGAGCTATCCCGCCAAACGCATCTTGTTTTCGTATTGTAAACCTGATGCTTCAAAAAGTCAACAACTTCACGCAAGCTGTCAGCTCCCCATTCTGTCTTTTATTTGGATGGCTCATGAAGACGGGGATAAGAACGTTGAGCCAGCTTGAAATGGTCGGGGAGACAGGACTCGCTCTTACGAGGTATACCTGCACTATACCGGCCCCCATGGGCCGTGCGTCTATTTGCGCCACTCCCCGGCTTGTCGAGTAAGTAAGTCTTCCTCTTCCATGTGACAATTAGCACACAGTAGATCACACTTATCCAACTCTGTCTTGACGGTCTCCCAAGGCTTAGTGTATGCCCTGCAAAGATCAAAGTTTTTGCTGGCAGGACTAAGGTGATGAAATCCTAAAGCCCTGATGCATCTATCGTAACCACAGGCGACACATTTGCCACCCTTATACTCAACCATACGCCGTTTGATCTCATTCCTACGTCTATTGGCATTGCAGGAATTGCAAATATGTCGTTTGTGCCCCTTAGCACGGTCGTACACATACTCTCGACCACAGTTGCATTTGGTTGTGAGAGAAGGAGTTGAACCTTCAACCTCTCGCTTATCGAGCGATTGCTCTGCCATTGAGCTACCTCACAACAATCTAAAAGCCGTACGCCTTGAGCGCTCGACGTTTGTAGAAGAACTGATACACTCGATACGCGAGGTATCCCAGCGCCAGCGCCGTAACAGATGCGCCAACCAGAAGGAAGAAGAATGCGAGTAACAGAATCAGGAGAGCCATTTACCGTCGTCTTTCTTTTTCTTGCTGCGTACCTTATCGATCTCGTCGATAACGGAACCCACTATTGCGAAGATCAACGCTGCCAGAATAAACAGCAACGACAGTGCCACCAGTACCGATATCGGTCCCCACAGGGGTATGAACACAATCCACCATGAATGCGGGAAGAACCCAGCAAGTTTAGCGACGACAAAAATCAAGGTCAAAATAGAGAAGAACGGAAACGAACTCTTGCCGCCTTTTACCAACTGCTCTTGTCCAGACATACATCTCCTTTATAAACCCTCGCCAGTGACAACCCCAATCACCCGCCGACCGACCCCATGAAAATCCATTCGTCAGCCTTCCCACGTAAATGTTTAGACTGGGGGATCGCTCCCCCTTCTGTTGCTAGGCCCGTCAAGAGGCCCCAGCGGTTATTAGGCCGCAAGTAGCTGTGCTGCAACAACGCTCTTGCGAACGCTGAAACGGACACGGCTGTGGCTGACACTTTCGGTGACAGTTCTTTTTTTCCAGCAGTCAAGGTCGCTAGGCACCTGCACAGTCCACTCTTCTATCTGTATCCGTCGAAGCCGTGACATCCCCGTATGCGGTACGCTTACGAGATTGTTTTGGTGGAGATGGCGAGAGTCGAACTCGCGTCCGTCTACCGACTTTGGAGCTTCATACCATGCGTAACTTTTTGAATTGTATCAAACTTGATCGGTCTTGTCAACCTTCGGTTTGCAGAAACCTCTATAGTCTCTGGGGTATCCCTTACCTGCGTTGTGTTCGACTGTTTTCAGTGTACAGTACTCGGATAGTTCTGTCAAGCACTTTGGATCGAAAACTGTTTCGGGTCCGGGGTGGAACGTGTACTTCCGCCAGTGTGGGAACCACTTGATGATTCCCAGTGCAGCGCCGGTCTTAGACATCACGTCAAAGACGTGGGTAGTGCCGCCTTTACGGGCCTTCCCCACATCCTTGAACAGGAGATATTCGCCGCGCTCCCATAGACTGTCCATTCGCTCGATCAATATGTCACCACGTAGACGATGGCTGCACACAGTAGCCAGTAGACCGTCTGCTTCCAGTTCTTATCTGAAGCGTACACTGCCGCTGCTGCGAAGTCAAGTGCGATCATGACGTTCGGTATAAGGTGCGGATTGATATGAGGCATCTTCATTTTTTCCAACACTCCGCGATGTTCGAATCGAACTCCATGACCACTGCTGTCATCTTCACCGCTGCGGCCCGCTTGAATGCGTCACCGATCAGCTTTGCTACCTCAGTGGCTTTGTGCTTAGGACATTGTACCACAAGCTCGTCATGCACCATCTTGATGAGACGCGCACGGAAGGTGGGAAGAGTATGCCACAGGTACGGCACTCCGTCCTTGTCGAACCCACAACCGCCCGCCAGCTTGATGATCGTGGCGTTCGTACCCTGAATGGCGTGGTTCTTTCCTTGGCGCTCGATAGAGCCTGACATCGCGCCCATTGCCTTACCGATCTCTTTCTGAGTCGGCTGGTTGTGCTCGATGAACCACAGCTCTTCTTTGTCCGGCTTGCGGTTGTTGTTCTTGACGAAGAGGTCGTACTTCAATTGTGCCTCTTCAGGTGACAATCTCAGCTTCTCTTCGTTGTCAACCTTCGCCTTCTCCTTCGCACGATCCCACGTGGGGTCTGGGAAGAGACGACGCCGACCGTACATATCGAACGAGCGTTTCTTCATGTAGGCATTCTTGCCAGACTGCTCAAGGTATGCCCAGATGCGCGGGAACTTCTTGGAGTGCAGCTCCATCAGCTCAGCGGCCTTCTCGACCGTCTTGCCGATTGATTGCGCGAGTTTGCTTGGGCCGCCGCCGTACGCCAGCAGGAAGTTCGTGCTCTTGTTTTCGTTCCTCAGCTCAGCGTGTCCTTTGCATTTGCACTTCTGCCGCGCCGGTTCGCCGTTCTCTTTTTTCGCATAGTACTTGCAGCCGGGTTCAGTAAGGACTACCCAGCCCTGCTCGTGCAGAATCTCAGTGCCTACAGAGTGAACGTCCTCGCCGCGACCGAAAGCACCGATCCACACCGGGTCTTGTGCCAGCTCCGCGATGATACGAAGCTCCGCGCCGGACATATCGGCGGTGATGATTACATACTCTTCTGCGTGGGTGTTACAAAGCTCTCCGCAGGCGGAGCACCTAAATCCGGGCACAGAGAAGTCCGCAACATAGATGCCCTCACGAGGAGGCGCGTCAGCATTGCAGCAATCAGAAACACGTATGGACTCGTTAGGAGGATCAGCAATAAAACAGGAGCGAACTGCTTCGTCCTGCGGTAGGTTCTGGCCATTAGGTTTCTCCGATGAGGAACGCCCAGTCTCAGCATCGTACTGGTTGTAGACGCAATGCAGACGCCCGTCGCCGGGGTGCAACCACCCTTCCTCTTTGCATGGCTTGCCCGTCCACTCTGTAGCCCACTGGTATCCGTACGTCCCGATCTCCTTGGAAAGAGTGTGAAGCTTACGGATTGAACCGCAGATAGCGAAACCCTTGGCCTCATACTTCGCCAGTGTGTCATCGTCGCACTTCTTCATCGACTTGAGGCCCTTGATCTCTTGTAGGGCCGCTAATAGCTGGGAATCGCTACTGTAGTTGATGAGTGCTGCGCCTTCGCACTTGGCGGCGAGGTTTTTGATCTTCGTCCGCTTCTTTTTCATGTCGCTGTGCTCGGTCTTCAGCGTCTCCTTCAAGTCCTTACGCTGTTGCTCAAGCAGAGCCTTTTGCATTTCGAGGTGCGCCATCGCCGCAGTGTCGCCCGCCTTCTTGTAGACCGCGATCTGTTTCTTCAGCTCCAGCTCAGCCGGGGAGACGACGTTGAACGCCTTCCACTGCGCTTCCTTCGCATCGATCTCAGCATCAGTATTTATGTCGTACTTGCTGCCGACGAGAGGGATGAAGTACGGGTCGAGCGAGTCGCTATAGAGCGCGGTCAGCTCGGCTATCTTGCCGTCGATACGCTTGCGCCACTTCTCCTTGTCCATGCGCTCACCGTGGATGTGCATGTCCTCGAACATGCCGATGGCGTCATTCTCGATCTGGACAATCTCGTTGAGATTGTCGCCCATGACGATAGGCTCGTTGCTGGAGTTCTTAGGCTCAAGGTTCTCCATGAACTTGGCCATCGGGCTGCCCTTCTCTTTGAGAGTCTTCAGGCGAATGCCGGACGCGACGACCTTCTGGGCCATCATGATGTTCAGTGGGAACCGCGTATCGAGTGCGGCGTATTTGATCTGACCCGGCTCAAGCACTGCGTCGAGAGTGAACGATTCCTGATACTGTTTGTCCACAGTCTTTCGGAAGTAACGCTCCATCATCTCGTTCATGGAGTAGTAGCCGTAGTCCTTCATCGAGTGCGCCCCGGCCCAGATGCACTTCTCCGCCATCGAGCAATCGTAGTAGTTGTACGTGCGCAGGCCGAAGTTCCAGTAGAAGGTCATGTACTCGAAGCCGAGATTCACGCCGACCTTCAGGAAGTTTCGAGAGCACAACACAGGCTCCAATATGAGCATCAACTCTTTGAGCTTTGGAGGAAGGTTCGCGCCGTACTGACCTTGGCATGAGAAGAGTAGGTTCGGATCGTTGTCGCAGAAGGGCAAGAGGTCGATCACGTACTGCTCGACGTTGTTACCAAACTGGACAGTACGGCAGCGCCGGAAGAAGTAGTCCTTCAACGGGGTCGTTTCAACGTCCCATCCGAGTACACCTTTGTCGTTCGCTTGGACACGCGCAAAGAAATCCTGAAGAGAAGCAAGCTCTTCGAGGCTCTGGATGAAAGTAACTTTGAGTGGGGGCGTGAGTGTTTCTATGTCAATCGGGGTGATTGGCTGCAATTCTTCAATTCAGTTCACATCGCTCCTACCGGTCCCGTTCAGAAAAAGTGGTATAGTTTTTCTAAATCCCTGCCGGTGATCTTTGCGACTGTTCATAGTGTAGCAAACAACCATTGACTTGTCAAGCGGTCTGTGATACATTAGACTCATGGCACATTTCGTCTTACACTTCGATGGGTCTTGCTGGCCCAACCCCGGTGGCACCGCCGCGTGGGGCTTCGTACTCAAAGAGTTCAACCGCGCCGACGCGCTCCCTCGCCTGATCTTCAAGAACTCAGGCGTAACTGGTACGAATCCAGTGATGAGCAACAACGTCGCTGAGTTCGACGCGCTCTATTACGGCCTCGAATACCTGTCAGCGCATCTTGAGCAGCGTGTCAAGTCCGGCAGTGTGGAACCAGATACGTTGACAGTGTACGGCGACTCACAGCTCGTTGTCAACATGATGAGCGGCATCTGGAGTCCGAAGAAGGACAAGCTCTACTACCCATTCTGGCGTAAGGCGTTCAACGCGCACGCCGATCTGGAAGTCCTGAAGGGTCTCTCCATCGACTACACGTGGATTCCGCGAGAGCAGAATACCGAGTGCGACGATCTGTCCAAAGAACACAATCACGCACCTCTTTGATTCTAAAGGGAATAAAAGGGGTTGACAGATAGTCATCCACATGCTACACTAGTATTTGTTTCAATCGACGGGAGACAACCGTCAAGACAGCATCACGTACGAACAACGCAACAGGGTTCTGCTAACAAGCAGTTTTCTAGGGAACGGGTGGGTAGTATCCCACATTTCATGATGATTCGCATGATCTTACCGGCATAACGTCCTAGTCTTCACAAGTCCTTACAAACAAAAACCTTAGCACAGCGCACATCCAGACAGCGTACTAATGACTCAATTCGAAGTTTGAGGGGGTCAAGCAGGGGACTGGGTGTGGTTTTAGGCATGGAATACCAACTGATTGTCCACAAAGCTTCATTGGAAATCGCCACAGTGTCTAGTAGAGGTGCAATAGCACAGACCAGATGGTGATAGATGGAGTAAGGACAGGGGATATGCCGGAGGTGTACCCACTAAAGTCAAGCATTACAACACAGAAGATTTATTCACCTGTAGAATCAATGACTTGAGACACCCACGTATTGACTTTCGAAAAAAGGGTGCTACACTGGTATTAGACAGTTGAGGGAAAGAAGCCCTCCAAGAGTCACGAGATAGGCGAGTGGGCCTCCTCCTAGGAGCTGTAAAGCCCTACCCACCGCCGTTATTTGAAAGCGTATCAAGTACGTGAGGAGCAAGGAGATACAATGCCACAGGCACCCGCAGCAGGAAACACCGTCGCAAGTCTAAGACCAGTACCCGTCCAGCACGCGATCAAACTTCCCGTTGCTCAACAGACCGTAGCGCAGAAGGTCGAAGCAGAAGTCAAGCACGTCGGTCAGGTAGTCGAGACCGCAGTACAGCACGTCATCCACCCTACCGCAGAAGTGGCAAAGGTTGAGACTGAAGCCAAGGCTGATGCAGCCAAGGTCGAAGCTGATGTGAAGACTGAGGCCGTGAAGGTTGAAGCCGCAGTAGCAGCGCCGGTCACCGCAGTGAAGACTGTTGTCCAGCATGTTGAGGCCGCATCCAAGACTGACCTAGAGGCACTCATTGCCCGCGTCAAGGCTCTTGAGACCGCCGCAGCAAAGCCGGTTGCAGCCGTCAAGACCGCAGTATCTAGCGTGTCTGCTGACGTTGAAGCTCGTGTTGCTGACATCGAAGCGAAGATCGCTAATTACAATACTCGTTCTGGGCAGAAAATCTAAGCTCATTTGCGGGTAGCTCAGCGGTAGAGCATTCGGCTGTGCGAGATGTGGAACGCCACGCTCCAGTGCAACTCTGGAATCTCGAAAAGTAACCGAACGGTCGCTGGTTCGATCCCAGCCCCGTGAGCCATTTTCTAACACGTCTGTCGGTACGCGCTCCGCGCAACCGTCCATCCCCGCCTGCGATGTAAAAATCGGGCACACATTCGCGCTACGGCGCTAACCCCCGGCTTCGCGGTCGCAAGACTCCTCCGGGGAGACATTAGATTCAAGTGGGCGTGTAGCTCAGCGGGAGAGCAACTGCTTTGCAAGCAGAAGGTCAAGGGTTCAATCCCCTTCTTGTCCACCATATTAGCGTAGCCGTCGTCCTACGGGACGCCTAATAGAGCTACCATACCGGTGAATGCCGGTACCTTTCTAGGGGCCAACAACGCGATGTCGAATCGAGTAAAACTCAAAAAGAGCCAGCTCGATTATTTCCGCAAGCTGGCTCGTAAGTCCGACAAAGAGATCATGGCCTACCTCGTTGGTGAGGTGAAAGCCAAAGACTTGATTGTCATTGATAGCTTCGAGTACACCAAGGATTACCACACGCAGACAGAGCAGCAGGTCTCGTGGTACGTCACGGAGTATAACAAAGTTAGAGAACGTGCTGAGGAGCGCGGGAAGAGCGTCATTGGTTACATACACACGCACCCACAATGGGACGCGGTGATGTCTCCGGTTGACTATGAAGGATGTGTGCGCGATATGCACCCGTTGTGCGGGATCACTTCCGTCAACAAGGGCAAGACGCGGACACGCTTCTGGGTCATGGACAGCTCACTTCCCTGTGATGTGATCTATGTCGAAGAAAAACGAAGTTCTAAAACGAAACGAAGTGGCCCTGAAGCAGCCGAAGCTGGTCAGGATCAGGGACTATAACACTGTTCTGGCGACGATCATCAAGGATGAGCGCCTGAGCGGTAACCGCCGCCTGCTGGCCGCATTGCTGGGCAAGCACTTCTCAATTGGAAACAAGAACGGCAAAGCAGTGCCGATGACCGAACAAGAGGCCAAGGACAAGGAATTGCTCTACAGCATCCTGTTGACCCAGTTCGGCAACCCTAAAGTCATTCAATGGTTAGACGCCGAAGACACAGAGACACTTCCGCCACCTACCAAGATCGAGGCTGAGGCTTCGGAGAATATCCGAACCGTCTTCGAAGCACTGCTTGCCCCTTCTAAAAAGGCCGGTGAATAATGCAGCCATTCAAGGTGCTACCCGAGGACGCGAAGAACTTCGCAAAGGTGTGGACGTACAAGGGACTTCAAATCCCTATGGACGATATTCACATGCAGTTCGCCACCGACTACGCCAACGTAGTCCTGAACAGTTTTGTGCAGCAGACGCTACAGGCGTCAGCAGCCAAGCAGAAAGCAGCGGAAGAGGCTAAGGCCAAACCACTGGTAGCACTGACCGACTAATGAACATCGACGTAACGCAAGTACCGGGTTTGAACGGGGTGACTTATGTGCCGTACCAACAGCCAACCGTCTGCCCCGGATGCGGACGATGTAATCACTGCGGACGAGCGTATCCAGAAGTTGCGCCAGCGTATCCGTACTATCCGCAACCTCAAATCACGTGGTCGGCCCAAGGCGGTCAGTCCACCCTCGCCCAAGGCGGTCAGTCCACCCTCGCCCAAGGCGGTCAGTCCACCCTCGCAAACACGCAAGCGACTGGCGAAGTGTTTTATCGAAGCAGTCAGCAACTTTTACAAGGAGATGTAAAGAGTCAGTAGAAGGTAAGAAGCTTGGAGTAGACCACGATCATTCGTGCTGTCCCGGTAAATTTTCATGTGGCAAGTGTGTGCGAGGTCTGCTTTGCCACAACTGCAACGCAATGCTGGGAATGGCTAAGGACGAACTGTCAAGATTGAAAAGTGGTGTAGAGTATTTGGAGAGATATGCTATATCAAAGGCCAACATTTAGCTGCCCAGCAGCAGGGTTGAAAACGACTGATAAGAATTGGGATCGTGCTTTCTTGAGCGCGGATGAGTTCCGCCAGAAGTACGGCGAGACCCCGGACGGCCAGAAGGTTACTACAGCATGATCGCGCTCCTGATACTCGTGCTCATTGTGGGCCTTGTCATCAGGACTCACAAACGCAACAGGCACCACCGCGACAGAGAACGAACCGTCGCAATTGAAATACTTTGGAGAACAACCATGTCAGCACCTATTGTGAATACTGTAACCATTGTTGCTACAAATGATGTCCTTGCCATCGTGCAGGGAGTTCAGGCAAATGGTGAGACTTCCCTCGGAGTCGTAACTGCTGCCTCTTGGAGCATCGACGACGCTGCGGTCGCAACGCTGGTAGAGAACACTGACTTCAGTGCTACCGTCACCGCCGTAGCCGTTGGTACCGCCAACATCACCGCAACAGCCACGATCACCGATCCAGATGGCACCGTGCTCAACCTCGTTGGCACTGGCGTCATCACCGTGACCATCAACGCGAAGGGTGTACGCACCGCCTCCGTTGAGATTCTGTTTACGAGCGCCCCGAGCATCCCAGCCTAATTCAACTGGGTGTAGCTCAGTCTGGTAGAGCTTCCGATCTGGAATCGGAAGGCCGTTCGTTCGAATCGAACCACCCAGACCAAACTGATAGGCCAGCCGAGAGCCATAGAATCTCGGCACACATTAGATTCAAGTGCTCCGTTGGCGGAATTGGCAGACGCGCCGGTCTAAGAAGCCGGTGCCTTCGGGCGTGTGGGTTATACGCCCTCATGGAGTACCATATCAGCCGTGAATACTTCCGGCGCAACACTGTGTACGTGGCTACTCTGGGAACCGTAGCAGCAGCCTGTGAAGCTGTCTTCTGGTGGATTCGACTTCCACCGTACACCCCATTCGGAGGCTGCATGGAAAACGTCATCGGCAGCTTGTACGTCGGTGACGATTCCGACTACCTCAAGATCAAAGGCAAGGACGGCTGGTCTGTCCTTCGTTGCTGCAAGGAAGGTCCGGGCGGTCATAGAGACACGCTTGGCTATGAATCTCTCGGAGCACCCAAAGGGGCGCATTACCTGTCAGTGGATCAACCCGGCAGACGGGCACTGAACTTCATTGACCCCCAAGACCCCCACTTCATTCCCAAAGAAATGGTGGAGCGCGGTCTTGAGTTCATCGATAAACGATTGGCGGCAGGCGACAAAGTTCTGGTCGCGTGTAACGCGGGTCACTCCCGTGGCCCAACAACGGCAATGCTCTACCTACGAGCAATAGGTGAACTAGCAGGTAATTTCATTCACTCCGAGAAAATATACCGTACACTGTACGCCAAGTATGACCCCGGCATCGGTATGCGGCAGTTTGCGAAGACCCATTGGGACTACTTCGCTGAGAAATTACGAAAGGCATAACGATGGGTTGGAAGCACGCAGTAGCGCACGATATGGCTGGCGACGGCGACAAGCCAAAGAAAGAGATCAGTCACGTTGTCTCGCGTAAGAGCGCGACACCGGGACACGTAATCCACGAGCATCACCACACTCACCCCAGCCATCACCCGATGGAAGAGCACGTCACCAAGGGCGACGACGAGTTGGCAGCTCACTCTATGGCCACTATGGGCACGCCGAACCCCGGCGAGGACACGAGCGATCCCGGCTCACCAGCTAACGCGGCACCCGCCGCAGGCGCAGCAGCTCCCCCAGCAGCAGGCTCAGGAGCACCCGCAGCATCTCCTATGGCAGGCATGTAATGACAGATCACGAAGAGAAACCTATGCACAACGTCTCGTTGCATCGAGCGTTGTCCCATCTGAACAAGGGCGGCCTGCACCGCGCTCTTGGCGTTCCAGAGGGCAAGACAATTCCGCACGACAAGTTGGAGAGCGCGAAGAACAGCGACAATCCACATACTCGTAAGATGGCACAATTCGCGGAAACAATGAACGGGTGGCATCACTAATCTGATCCTCCCCATGATTGGAGGATCATGAAGCTTCAGAAACTACGAGACCTAATCGCCTCGTGTAAGACGAACCCGAACTATCAGTTCCGTGAAACAAGTAACGAAGATATCCTCGCGTTGGCCAAGAAGAGCTTTTCGAAGCTCACTGACGGTCAGCGCGAGAAGGTTTATGCGTCATGGAAACGTGCGCTAGACATGAACAAGGAGGCGCTGGACGACTCAACCGGTGAGCTATTGCTCATCGCTCGATTCATGGCCCAGACCAACCTGTTCTTCATGTGTCACCTGTTGGAAACCTACAACAAGGTCACCGTGAATACCCACGAAGAAATTTGCAACAAGTTTTTCGTGCAGAAGAACCCGACTTTCGTAACAGTAGAGAAGTTTGCCAACCAGTATACTGACCTCAAGGATCGAATGTTGCTAGTCCCACGAGGCGGGTTCAAATCTTCTATCGACATTGCAGACGTGGTTCAGTGGGTGAGTTGCTACCCCGCGATTACCATTCTGATCCTGACGGGTGTGTTCGACCTCGCCAGTGACTTCCTCGGAGAAGTCAAGAACCACTTCACTCTCATAGAGTCGCAGAAGCTCGACACCAAGACCGGCAAGCCGGTACTCGTGCCCAAGCTCTTCTTCGACGAAGAGACAGAGGAATGGTCTGAAAGCATGTTCCAAACGTTGTTCCCTGAGCACTGTGTTCCTCCAGCCTCAGGCACTCAGTTCGAGTATCACTCCCCAGCGCAGGGCGATCAGAAAGAGCCAACCGTGAAGGCCGCGTCCATCGGACAAGCCCTCGTCGGTAAGCACTTTGACGTGATGAAGCTGGACGACGTTATCACGAACGAGAACAGTCAAACCGTTGACCGTTTGAAGAAAATCGCTAAGCAGATCAGTATTGATCGAGCCATGCTTCACCCTTACGGATTCATGGACGTAATCGGCACGTGGTACGACGAGAAGGACTACTACGGCGAGAAGATCAAGCAGCAGGAAACGTTCATCAAGGAAGAGGGTCTGTCGAACCTCATCACTGGCAGCGTTGACTCCGGGCGACTGAACATCGAGTACAAGACCAAGACCTACCTTCGAGCCGCAATGTGGCTCACCGATCAAGCGATCAAGGAAGGCAAGACCGACGTAGACGCCAAAGGTCCAGACTATGAACTCTGGTTCCCTGAGCGTCTGCCTTTTAGCTTTTTGTATGATGAGAGAAAGACGGACCCGGAAGGGTTCGCCATCAAGTACCTCAACAACCCGAGAAAGATCAACCGTATCAAGTTCGAGCGTGCCCTTCTGATGAAGCGCACTATCCCGCACAACATGCTGCCGCCGCAAGGCGTCGTCGTGACGACAGTAGACACAGCGTATTCAACAAAGTCATGGGCCGATTACACCGTTATCCTGACCACGCTGATATATGGCGGGCGTTTCTACATCCTCAACATGGTGCGCGGACGATTCAACGAGATCGAGCTGCCTGCGGTTATCGCCAACACAGCGTACAAATGGAAGCCTAAGCGAATCGCCATCGAAGACTCGGTGGGCGTGAAGTGGATGGGACGCGAACTCCGTCGAGAGATGGACAAGCTGCAAATCAGCATTCCGATTGAGTACTGCTCTCTGGGCCTCGGCAAGAAGTCTAACTCGAAACAGATGAAAGCCAAGCCGGTACTCCGACTGCTTGGCGACGAGCGTATGTTCTTCCTCAACTCCTGCGAAGGGTTGAACGAACTCTACAACGAACTCGAAGCCTTCACGGGCACCAGCGACGACACACACGACGACATTATCTCCGCACTATCCCTATTGGTTGAGCAGTTCATCTCTTATGCCGATGTGGGATCGAAAGTGGACATGGTGAACTCGCAGTATGTTGCAGATCAACAGAACCACGAACGTCATCAACTCGTACACGGTATTGGCAAGTATGCTCACATGAACATAAAGGCCCAGCTCGTGAATGATGACAACCCGGTGACTGCGTTCCAGATCGACAACAGCCGTATGTTCCGCGATGAGCCAATGGGCACTGACCCGTTTGCCGATCTATTCAACTAAGGAGAAACATGGCTGAACTAAATGAAGCTCCGGGGATAGTCGCGGACGGTGTAGCACGTGAGACGCTTGACCCATTGGACTACGGCAAGGGTGGAACCCTCAAGACCCTAAACGCTGACCTAGCACTCGTGCTTGGAAGCGCCAGCAAAGCCGAAGCTTTCATCAGCGAGAAGCAGTGGAACCTCTTGTGGCGTGATGCCGACTTGCTCTACCAGTCGCCGCGCCCGATGTCAGTGTACGAGAACACATACGTCCTCGAACCTAACGTACAACGATTTACAGTAGCAAAGGTAGTGAACTCTGTCGTACCCTCTCTCTACAAGGGCCTGTTCTATGCAGACCCTCCGATGGTACTCCGACCGCGCTCAGGCACGAGTCAAGACACCATAGATGCCAAGACCGTGCTCTTCAGCTATTTGCTGAACGACTGTGGATTCAAGACCGAAACCAAGTGGGGACTCGAACAGATGGCTTGCCTCGGCACCGGCATCTGGAAGTGGGGAGTTGACTACAAGGAAGTGGTAACGTGGGAACGCAAGTCCACTACGACCACGATCACTGGTGGTGTAGGACAGGATCAGGTCACGCAGAAAGTTCCTCTGGATGTACCCCCAGACGTGAAGCGTAAGTCCCGTGTTGTGCCGCGACCGTTCTTCGAGTCGCGCCCGATCAACAAGGTGTTCGTAGACCCGAAGTGCGATGTCGGGGATATCCGCAAAGCAGACTTCGTGATCGACGTTCGCTACATGGACTTCTACCAGCTCAACGATATCCGCGCAGCTCTCGAAGAGCTTCCCGAAGATCACCCGGACAAAGATGGGTGGGAGTTGCCGAAGTCTGAAGACGAGCTTCGCAAGTGGTGGTTCGCACCATCCGGCACGAACGTAGCACCAGTACTCGCCAGCGACACAATGGCGTACATGCGCGGTGCAGTTCACCATGCTGAAGAGATGAACATTCAGGTGACCCCTGACATGCTCTTCAAGAAGATGGAAGTGCTTGAGTATTGGGATAGAAACCGCAAGGTTCTTGTCATCGACCGCAAGAAAGTGATCTTCACCGGACAGAACAAGTTCGGCGTTATCCCGTTCCTCAGTGCAAACTGGTGGAACCGCGCCAAGGCATTCTACGGCATGGGCCTCGGCCTTATCGTCGGACAGAATCAGCGCGTCGACCAAGGCACCATCAACGCAATTCTGAAGATGCTGTCGTTCGGGATCAACCCGATCTATCTTCGCCAGCGCGACACAAACGCGCCGACGCAAATGATACGCACCGGGATCGGTAAGATTCTAACTGTGGACGGTATCGCCAAAGAAGCATATCACCTACTCGACACTCCACCAGACATCTGGTCGGCCCTAAGCGAGTCAGAGAAGGCAACCGAGTCCGCATCGGGCGCAGATCAAGCGCTCGTACAAGGCTCGTCATCCGGCCCCCGTTCTTCTATGGGGCGCACCGCAGGAGGCGCAGGCATCCTCGCAAGTGCAAGCGCGACTCGTCTCGACGGGCCGCTCGACAACTTCATCGAACAGGTGTTCAGCCCGTTCCTCTACATCCTCGACATGCTCGTCATGCGATACCTATCAGACGCCGAGATTTATGCAGTACTGGGCGAAGAGATGGGCGACGACTACGAAGTAGACCTTGACCAGTTTCACGCGGCTAAGATCGAGTTCGAAGTACTGGCCGGTGCCGCGCTTGCGGCGAAACGCACAATGGCGCAGTCGATGACTCTCATCACACAGATTCTTGAGAACCCCCAGATTGTTGAATCTCTCGCTGACATCAACGAGGAGTACATCAACTGGAAGGAAATCGTCATGATGTGGATCGAGTCAACGGAGTGGAAGAACAAGAACGACATCATCAAGAAGATGACGCCGGAAATGAAACAGAAGCGTGCCGCTGCATCGCAGCAGGCGCAGGCCGCGTCCAAAGCCGCCGTTACTGCACAGAGCAACCAACAGAAGTTCCAGCAGAAGCAGCAGCTTGAAGACCAGTCTAACGACAATCGCATCAAGCGTGACTTGGTACGTGAGTCGTTCAAGGACAACGCTCAGAGTGAAGCGACCGAAGGGTTGCCGAGCACTGGCGGGTTGGAAGGACAACAGCCTACAGTTGCATAAGACATGGATCGGTGTCTGCTTGGACCAGCAGAGTAAATGGGGGAGCAC
>Ga0302307_10000886_pt1 | contig 19287 bp, 19 predicted proteins | sample III_Palsa_E3_2_FD_200530 | JGI IMG/M metagenome (GOLD analysis project Ga0302307, IMG submission 200530) | Peat permafrost microbial communities from Stordalen Mire near Abisko, Sweden - III_Palsa_E3_2 | ecosystem: Environmental > Terrestrial > Soil > Palsa > Peat permafrost | place: Sweden... | reverse complement strand
TAGTTCGGCCAGGTCGACGTGCACGGTCAGCTGCAGCGGCTGCCCGTCCCGGCCGGGCAGCATCCCCGATGCGATCAGCAGCTGGCAGCACTGGTAGCCCAATTGCATCGTGATCTGGGTCACATCGGCTTGCCGCACCGCCAGCCTGGCAGAGCGTCGCCTGGCGCGGCCAGCCGGGCAAACCCTGACGGCTATTCGAAAACATGAACTCAAGGCGTTGGCTGAGGATCAGGATTTTCAGGTAACAGTCTGCGCTCCGCGCATAATGCCGACTCTGTACATCCCTTCGTTCCCCAGCGCGAGATGGCGCGGCACACAGATCAAGGCAGTTATGGCGCCGTCGCTCCCGGGCGTTCAGGACGCCCTGAGCGCCCTGGGGCGGAGGGCCTTGCCGCCGCGCGGACCGGTCGGCCCCGGCAGATGCGGCTGTCCTCGCCGGGTCGATGGCTACGGCGTCCTCGGAGGCCTGGACGGTGATGGTAGCCCGGTGGGGATTCGCCCGGGGGCGATCTTCTTCCCGGCGAGCATGGTTGCGCCGGTGGGGGATTAGCCGCCAACAGACGGTCAGCCGTGCGGGATGACTGCCTGCGCCGCGGGGTCACGAGCGCCTGGCAGCGGGCTTACTGGCCCAGATTGCCCGGCTCCTTGTCTGCCCGGCGGATTGCGCGTAGCATCCGTAACAGGAAGTTATGCTCGCCTATCCGCGTGTAGACGAGATCAAGATTCCGGCTGCTCTGGACCTCGGTGGCGCCTAGCGCGCAGCCCAACCGAGGCGTCATATGGCATCACCTTCCTGTCAGCGGGTCTCGCTCTCCGTCTGCGACTCACGGGCCATCCTGCGGCGCCGCGACACAGTGCTATTTGGTCACCGCGACCGGTGGCATGCTGGCGGCGCCGGTGCATCGTGCCGGGCAGGGCATTATTTTGGCGGCTGTTCCGATGCCTGACGGTTCCAGAGGCGTGGGTCCCGCCGAGGCTTCCGGCGCGCCGGATCCACTCGCGGATGAGGACAGGCTGCACGTGGTGTTCGGGGCCGGGCAAGTCGGTCGCGTGCTCGCGGCCGTCCTCGCGGGACGAGGCCTGAGCGTCCGGGTGCTGTCGCGGCACCGGCCGTCGGAGCTCGCGGACGGGATCGACTGGCGGGCGGCGGACGCGACCGACCTTGATGCGGCCAGCGATGCGGCTAAGGGCGCCGCCGTTGTGTACCAGTGCCTGAACGCCCCTTACAACCAGTGGCCGGAACTCTTCCCGCCGTTGCAGCGGGGGGTGCTGGCCGCCGCCGAACGCACCGGCGCGCTGCTGGTGAGCCTGGAGAACCTGTACGGCTACGGCCCGACCGGGGGCAGGCCGATGACCGAGGACCTGCCGCTGGCCGCCACGGGCGCCAAAGGCCGGGCCCGGGCGGCCATGACCGCCGAGCTGCTGGCTGCCGCCGAGGCCGGCCGGGTCCGCATCGCCGTCGGGCGCGCCTCGGACTTCTTCGGTCCCGGCGTCACCCAGGGCTCCACGCTGGGCGAGCGGGTCTTCGGCAACGCCCTGGCCGGCCGGCGCGCCGACTTCATCGGCAACCCCGGCCTGCCGCACACCTACAGCTACGTCCCCGACATCGCCGCCGGGCTGGCCGCCCTGGGCACCGACGCCCGCGCCGTGGGGCAGGTATGGCACCTGCCCGGCCCGGCGACCGGCACCACCCGGGCGCTGCTGGACCTGGTGGCCGGCCAGGTCGGCCACCAGGTCGCCATCCGGTCGCTGCCGAAGCTGGCCGTGCGCGCCCTGGGACTGGTCAACCCGGTGCTGCGGGAGCTGGCCGAGACCTCCTACCAGTTCGACGAGCCCTTCGTCCTGGACACCAGCAAGTACCAGGCCGCGTTCGGGGCGGCCGGGACCCCGCTGGCCGACGCCGTTGCGGCGACCGTCGCCTGGTACCGGACCCGGCCGGGCACGCCATGACAACCGAACCGGAGGCGGTCACACCCCCCATCGTGGTGCAGAACCTCATGCTCCCGCCGCTGTGGGCGCTGGCCAAACTCTTCGGCATACGGCCCTACTACGACCACTGGGACAGCCGGATCTGAGCAGCTGGCTGAGGCCCACCCGCGGTTACCCCGCGAGCTGACTGGTGGTGGTGACGCAAGCTCGGCCTGGCGCGCCATGGAGGGCCGCTGGCCCGCTTACGGAGGAATACTGAGATGAACGTGACCGACCCGATCCGCCAGGTGTCTGTGGTGAGTACGGGCCAGGTGCAGATCCGTCCTGACCATCTGGCGGCGAGCTGGCGGCCGACCTTCTGGTGGCTCCTTGCCTCCCGGCGCTGGACCGGGCCGCGGCCCATCAACGCGTATGTGATCGAGCACCGTGACGGCCTGGTGCTGTTCGACACTGGGCAGGACCGGGCCTCGGTCACCGATCCCGGCTATTTTCCCGGCGGAACGACAGGGTTCCTGTACGGCCGGCTGGCCCGGTTCGAGATCGGCCCGCAGGAGACCCTCAGCGCCGGACTGGTCCGGATCGGCTACGCCGTGGGCGACGTAAAGACTGCGGTTGTCTCCCACCTGCACCAGGACCACATCGGGGGCCTCGCCGAGCTGAGCCACGCGGACATCGTCGTCAGCCAGGCAGAGTGGAACACGCTGTCCAGCCCGCTGCCCGAGATGCGCGGGCTGATGACCCGCCACATTGACTTGCCCGGCCTGCGCTGGCGCCGGATCGAGCCCGAGCCGACCGACGACCCTGGCCTGGCCCCGTTCCGGTCATGTCACGACCTGCTCGGTGACGGCAGCCTGGTCCTGCTGCCCACGCCCGGGCATACGCCCGGCTCGATGTCGCTGCTGATACGCCGGCCGGGCCGGCCGCCGCTGATGATGGTCGGTGACGTGACCTACGACGCGCACCTGCTCGAGATCGGCCACGTCCCAGGGGTCGGGAGCCGGCGCCGCCTGCGGGAAGCCACGGCCATGGTCAACACGATGCGCCAGCACTATCCGGGCCTGGTGATCCTGCCCGCTCATGACCCAGGAGCGGCCGATCGCCTGGCCCAGGCCCCCGGCCAGGCTCCGACGCTGGCGAGCGCGTAGCCGTGCCGGGCACAAAGATGACGATCGACACGCTGGAGGCAATCCAGGCCGGCGGCACCACCCAGTGGATCCGCGTTCGCGGGGCGGGCGCTTCCAACCCGGTGCTCCTGCTGATCCAGCAAGGTCCCGGCCTGCCGATGATCAACGAAACGCGCCGCTTCGAGCACCTCCTCGGCCTGGAACAGGCCTTTACGGTCGTCTACTGGGACCAGCGCGGCTGCGGCCGCTCGCTGCGGAAACGGCAGGACCGGGCCGGCATCAGCCTGGAACAGATGGTGGGCGACACCGTGTCGCTCCTCGATCTCCTCCGGGACCGGTTCGGCGCAAAGGCATATGTCGCCGGGTTCTCTTTCGGAGCGACGCTCGCAGCGTACGCCGCCGCGCAGCGCCCGGACCTGGTCGCGACGCTGATAGCGACGGGAATGGACATCGACGGTGCGGCCGCCGGCACTGATGCCTACGACTTCGCGCTCGCCGCAGCCCGCCAGCGCGGCAACCGGCGCGCGACCCGGCAGCTGGAGGCCATCGGCCCGCCCCCGCACCTGGACTCGAAACAGTTCGCCACCCGGGTCCGCTGGGCTACCAACTTCGGCGGGGTCACGACCAGCCAAACCTACGCCACCCTGGTGCGCGGACTGCTCGCCAGCCTGCTGCGCTCGCCCGACTACTCGGCCGGGGACGTCCTGCGAACCGTCCGCGGTATCACCGCGACACAGGCCGCGCTGCTGCCCGAGCTCGCGACCATGGACCTGGCCGCCACCGTGCCCCGCCTGGAGGTGCCCGTCGTCATGGTGCAGGGCCGCTTGGACCAGGTGGCTCCTGGCGCAGCGGCGCAGCGGTACGCCAGCGCCCTGAAGGCACCGAGCAAACAGCTGGTGTGGTTCGAGAAGTCAGCGCATACACCGCATCTGGAGGAACCCGGCAAATTCCGGGACCTCCTCATAGGAGTCCGGGCCAGCCGGCTCGCCAGCACATGACACCGCGCCGGATCCAGGGCCTGCGCTCACAGCGCCCGCCAGAGCCGGCATCACCACAACGCTGAACAGAAGGAGCCAGGGATGCGAGAGGACGCCACCTCCGGCAGCGAGGAAACACCCGCCAGGAGCGGAGCACGCTCGTGGATGCTCTACGGTGCCGCCGGGCACACCGGCGCCCTGATCGCCCAGCATGCACACTCGCGCGGTCACCGGCCCCTGCTCGCAGGCCGTAGCGCGCCAGCCATTACCGCACTGGCCGGGCACCTCGACTTGCGGCACCGGGCTCTGGCCTTGGACGACCCGGCCGCACTGAACGCCGCACTGGCCGACGTGGACCTGGTCCTTAACGCCGCCGGCCCGTTCCTGCACACCGCAACCCCGCTCGCCGAAGCCTGCCTCAGCGCAGGAGTGCACTACCTCGACATCGGCAACGAACTGCAGGTGTTCCGCGCCCTCTACGACCTGGACCAGCGCGCCCAGCGAGCCGGCGTCGCGATCATCCCCGGGGTCGGGTTCGGCGTCGTCGCGACCAACTGCCTGGCCCGCTACGTCAGCGACACGGTCGGCGGCGCCGAACACCTGGAGGTCGCCACCCGGGCCGCCACCGCCCAGCAAGGCCCCGGCATCGCGGCCTCGGTACGAGAGAACCTTCCCTACGGAGGATGGACCCGCCGGGCAGGCCACCTGCACTCCTGCCCGCTCGGCTCCGGAATGATCACAATCACCTTCCCCGACGGCCCCTGCCGCATCATGCCCTTCCCCACCGGCGACCTGGAAGCAGCCTTCCAGGCCACCAGCGCCCCTGGCATCATCGCGTACTCCCCCGTACCAGACGATCCCGCCGCCCTCAAACCGCAAGCCTCAGAGACAGAGGCTGCCGGACCCCAGGCCTACCGGTCATTCGGGTGGGCACGAGCCACCGGCCCGGACGGCGCCACCGCCCAGGCGTGGCTGCAAACCGGTGACTCGTACGTCTTTACGGCTGCCGCCAGCATCCGCGCCGTAGAGGAAACCTTCACCCGATCCCCGCGCGGAGCGCTCAGCCCCGCCACGGCATTCGGCGCCGACTTCGCCCTCACCATCCCAAACACCACCCGGATCGACGCCATCCCCGCACAAGCGCCGCCGGCCAAAAGGCTCTAAAGGCGCGGGCGGAGCAAAGCCCGGCGACCTGCTCGCCGAACTGGCCGGCATCCGGCTCGCCACCAAGCTGGCCGTGAGGTCCGCCGAAGCCGGCGGGCCGCCGCGGTCGCGGCACGTAGGGTCGCGCTGGCTTAGGATGGCCGCCATGGCCAGACCTGTGGTCGTGGTTGTCGATGCCGAGGACGCTAGCCGCCAGGCGCTGGCGCGGGAGCTGGAACTCCGGTACGGGGCGCATTACCGGATCATGTCCAGCGCGTCGCCTGAAGAGGCACTAGCCGGGCTGGAGCAGCTTCGGGGCGAGGGCGCCGATGTGCCGCTGGTCCTGGCTGACCAGTGGATGCCAGGCAGGTCCGGCGCACAATTCTTCGCGCGGGTGCGCGAGCTGTATCCCACCGCCCGGCGAGTCCTGCTGATCTCCTGGAGCGACCAGTCCGCCCCTGCGGCCGTCGTCGAGGCGGCGGCGCTGGGGCAGATCGACTTCTACCTGCCCAAGCCCGTGTGGTCGCCGGATGAGCAGTTCCACCGGGCCATCACCGAGTCGCTCGCGGAGTGGTGGCGCCAGCAGGGCGGGCATTTCGCGGCGGTTACCGTAATCGGGAAGGAGCAATCGGCGCGGGTTCACGAGCTCCGCGACCTGCTGGCCCGTAACAATGTCCCGTTCGGGTTCCACCGTGCTGACTCCAAGGACGGCAGTGCGGCCTTGCAGCGCCTCGGCCTGGAACAGTCCTCCGGGCCTGTGGTAACCCTCTACACCGGGGTGGTGCTGACCGACCCCGCGAACGCGGAGGTGGCCGAGGCGCTCGGGATGAATATCCGGCCCGCGGAGACGACGTATGACGTGGTCATCGTCGGGGCCGGGCCGGCCGGCCTGGCCGCCGCGGTGTACGGGGCTTCGGAGGGTCTGCGCACGGTGTTGCTGGAGCGAGAAGCCTTCGGCGGCCAGGCCGGGACGACCTCGCTGATCAGGAACTATCTCGGATTCCCCCGCGGCGTCAGCGGCGCAGAACTAGCCGGGCGGGCCTACGAGCAGGCCTGGATGTTCGGAACGCAGTTCGTCTACGGCAACCCGGCAACCTCGCTGGCTATCGACGGGGACCTGTGCATCGTCGGGCTCCAGGACGGAAGCGCGGTCACAAGCCGCGCCGTGGTCATCGCGACCGGCGTTTCCTACCGGCGGCTCGCCGTCCCCGGACTAGAGCCGCTGGCCGGTGCCGGGGTGTTCTACGGAGCTGCGACGACAGAGTCCCAGGCATTGGCCGGGAAGCAGGTATTCGTAGTCGGCGGCGGTAACTCGGCCGGGCAGGCGGCCCTGCACCTGTCGAAGTACGCGCAGCATGTCACCATCCTCGTCCGGTCGAAGTCCCTCGCAGCGAGCATGTCCCAGTACCTGATCCGCGAGATCGAAACCGCGCCCAACATCGAAGTCCGCTACCGCACCGAGGTCGCGGGCGGCGGCGGCGATGGACGCCTGGAGCAGCTCAGCCTCCGGCACCGGGACACTGGCGATACCGGAACAGAGCGGGCCGACGGGCTGTTCGTCCTGATCGGCGCACAGCCATTCACCGAATGGCTGCCAGAGGCGGTCGGGCGCGACCAGTGGGGCTACATCCTGACCGGTCCGGACCTGGCTGAACGCTGGACCTTGGAACGGGAACCCTACCTGCTCGAAACCAGCACACCCGGTGTGTTCGCCGTCGGCGACGTCCGGCACGGCTCGGTGAAGCGCGTAGCAGCAGCCGTCGGCGACGGGTCGATCGCCATTCGCCTGGCGCACGACTACCTTGCGTAAGCGCTTGCGAAGCGCGGATCCCATCTGGCCGAGATGGGACCCGCCAATCCAGCAAGCATATTCATGCGCCGGATCGATGGCGGACCCGCGAATGCATGAAGCAGCTTCCACGGCCATCCGACACCTACGGGCGCCCGCCAGTCCAGCCGACGCACAGAACGCTCATGACCGAAGCCGCCCCGAACGGCGGGTCGGCGCGCTTTGGCGAGGATGTTGAGCGCCTGGACATCGCCTGATCTGCCGCTCAGACGTCGGCACGAAGCCAAACGGTATTACAGCATAAAGACAGCAAACGCTCCGACCGTATGAGCCGGTGGCAGCGCTGATTCGGAATATGCATCGTGACCTAGGTCACACTATGCTCAGGATGCTGTGTGGCACCGATGCGCCAGCTCGGCACTCGCCTCATCCCTGCGGGCACTGATAGTGACCTTGCCCTGGATGTCGAACTCTCGTCGGGCCCACTGGGGAATAATGTTCTCGTTCGATGGCTCATAGAGTGGCAATCCGCACAGAATGCAGGGTGAAGAGTCTGTCCGGCTCTTAGACACCGTGGTTGGCTCCGCGCTGTCGCGGCTATTTGGTACGGCAGCGGTCACAGCAACCATGGTCAGGTCGCCATGATAGGACCTTCAAATTCGCATGACGGTGTTGTGTTGTTATACTGCGATGCTTTGGGTTATAGGTGCATAATCACGTGGTGCCACGGCCTGCGTGCGGGACGGCGGGGGGCTGTCTGGGGCTGTAGTGGCGGGCTGCGAGATGGGATGCCATACCGGTTTAATCCACCGCCGAACTGGCCTGCGCCACCGCCGGGCTGGGTTCCCCCGCCGGACTGGAGGCCTTCTCCGGACTGGCCCGCACCTCCCGCGGGGTGGCAGCTGTGGATCGAGGATACGCCGGTCCCAACGCACTTTGCCAGTGGTCCCGGTGCTGCCGGATCTCCGATGGCTGGGGGGAGACACCGGAGGGCGGAAAGCACAGACAGTACGCCTGCCGTTAGCACAGTCGTCCGGCCGCCTGCCAGTGATGCTGAGCGTTTCGTCTCGCAAGAAGCTGCGCCAGGAACGCCCCGGCCTAAGTCGGAGGAAAAGGCCGGCTTGTTTGGCGTACATAAGCGGCTCGATGCCGTGCTGGCGGAAAACCGGGACCTGGCCCAGACGCGTGATGCCCTGGTCCGTGAAAACGAGCACCTGCGCCAGCAGGTGACGATGCTGATGGGCATGAGCGTCGCTGAACGCGCCGCCGAGGCTGAGCGCTCTCGCTTCGACCTGCAGGCCCAGGTCGCAGCCGTCCAGGCTGACCTTTCTCGTGTCGAGCAGCAGGCGGCACAGGCCAGAGAGCATTTGAAAGCGGTGCAAGCCGAAACCACTAGTGCTGTGCACACACTGGAAGTTGCGCAGGCGCAGATCGTCGCGACCAACGAGGTGGCGGCGTTGCAGGAGGTCGGCATCTACGAGTACCGGCATCCGTTGCAGGACGCCGTGGCCTATAAGAGCCGCTTGAAGGACATCAAGGACCAGACCAAAGCGATAAATACAGCTGGGAAGGCGGTCCACTCGGCGACGACCTGGACGGTGAACGGGTCAGCCCAAAAGGGCACGGCGATGGTCCGGGAGGTGTCCAAACTCATGCTGCGGGCGTATAACGCCGAAGCCGATAGCTGCGTCCGCACGCTGCGCCCGCATACCCTGCAGACCACGATGACCCGGCTGGGCAAGTCCCGCGACACGATCGCCCGGCTCGGTAAGACGATGAATATCGAGATCGATGACAAGTATCATCGCCTCCGGTTGCTGGAACTAGAACTGACCGCTGATTACCTGGTCAAGCAAGAAGAAGAGAAAGATCGCGTCCGCGTCGAACGCGAGCGCCAGCGCGAGGAAGAGGCAGCCCGCCGCGAGTTCGAGCGGGAGAAGACCCGGCTGATGAAAGAGCAGGCTCAGTACTCCATTGCCCTTGCGCAGCTGCGTGCCGCAGGTGATGCCGACGGCGTGACGGAGCTACAAGCTCACCTTGACCAGGTGAACCAGTCCATTCAGGACGTGGACCGCCGGGCCGCTAACACCCGCGCCGGGCACGTTTACATCATCTCCAACGTTGGCTCCTTCGGCGAGACCATGGTCAAGATAGGCATGACCCGCCGTCTCGACCCGAACGACCGTATCCGCGAGCTCGGAGACGCCTCGGTCCCGTTCAAATTTGACGTCCACGCCTTTATTTTCAGCGATGACGCGGTTGAGCTGGAAACACGGCTGCATCAAAGCCTGGAGCATTGCCGCGTCAACCAGGTCAACCGCCGCCGCGAGTTCTTCCGCATCCGCCCCGCCGACGTGCTCCCCTTGCTGCAGCAGACCGCCGGATCTCACCTCATGGAGTTTACCGAGACAGCCGAAGCCCTCGAATGGCGCGCGAGCACGACCACTAAGAACCATCAGCTGTCAGCGCCAAGGGCACTGCCTTAAACGCGTAGGCATAGACGTAGCAGCGATCGTCTCACGGTTTGTCTCATCTCCCGTCTCACGCGCGTGTCTGCACGTAAAGGCGCGAACACAGCCGTGAGACAAACACTGAGACAAGCACACAGCGTAGCTAGCGCCCTCAGCAGCCGGGGCGAGGTGCAGGCAGAGTGACAGCCCGCACGAAAGGCAGCAGCCGGCCAGCCGGACGGCCGCTGAGCAACGAGGACCGCCAGGCATTGCGCCGCGCAGGAGCCGAGGACGCGCGGCGCTCCCGTGCCCGGCAAGGGCTGCCCGAACGGATCGAGGACCCGGTCACAGCGGCGGCACTTGGCTGCGCTGCTACGCGACCGGCCCCAGCCCACGCCGCGCACAGCTCGGCCAAGCAGGCGGCACCGACGGGTACCAGCAGCATAATCCCGCACGCACGCGGCGGGGCCGGCCCGGTCAACCGGGCCGAACAGCGACGGCAGCGTCTGCGGGATGAAATCAAACGTGAAGAATGCCTGCGCGAAGAACGCTTGCGTGAAGGACGGCAGACTTTGTAGTCGAGCCCGTGACCCCTTGACCCCCAGGCACGAATCGGGTGTCTGGACCGGTCTGAGGAAGTCGGGCGGGGAGCCTCCTCCTGCAGATTCGCCCCGGGCCGTCGCGGAGAGTCCGGGGGGAGTCAGCGGGCATTGGCTCCCGTGATTGGCTCCCCCGATTCCTTGGCCCGCCGTCATCTGCGCCGGGTATGCCGGGTTTCCGGCCCGCCGCTGGCTCCCGTACGGCTCGTCTGTGGCTCCCCTGGGCGAGACAGGGCTCTTCATGCCGATCAGGATCGGCGACGCGGCTGGAGCCGCAGATCACCATCGGCGTGCTCACTGTCCCGCTATGCGTCGTACTTATTCGGCCCAGGCGTCCCGGGAAGGCAGTAGAACACGATCAGCGTGATGGTGCCAATGATAGGGATGAAGCCGATGAGCCACCAGAACCCGCTCTTGCCGGAGTCGTGCAGCCGCCTGACCACCAGGCTGACAGTCCCGATGGCGACGACCACATAGATGATGTACTGGATCGCGACGGCATGGGCCGCGTTCCCGATGACGGCGCCTATCAGATCGATGATGATGGCGCCGAGGAAGAACCACCAGAACGCGGATCGTGAGGCGCGGCCGTTGAAGGTGACGATGTTCCTGAAACCCTCGGAGATCGCCTCCCCGAAGCCGACGGGGCCGCCCTGCAGGTAGCCCCGCTGGCTGGGGTCCCAGCCGCCCTGCGGCGGGTACGGCGGCTGCCCGTAACCGCCTTGCGGGTCCTGCGGGTACGGCTGGTAGGGGCTGCTCATGAATATCCTCCATTTTATTCCCCGGTTTTCAGCGGTTCCTGCTTCGGGAACGTTACCGATTCTCGCCCGGTTCGGGCCGTAAGGAAACCAGGCAGCCAGCACCGGCTGGGCGCCTACGTGGTCGTGTCCCTGCTGGCCGGGGTCCGCACCGAGGAGGCCCGCGCCCTCACCTGGGCCGACGTCGACCTTGAGGCCACCGTCGCCGTCTACCGGTCCGTGCGGGCCAAGGGTGACACTAAGACCCGCAAGAGCAGACGCCTGCTCAAACTGCCCAGACAGGCAGTCGAGGCACTCAGGGAGCACCGCAAGCGGCAGGCCGCCAAACGGCTCCAGGCGGGCGGGCAATGGCAGGACCACGACCTGGTCTTCTGTCGCGAGCGCGGCCCTCCGCTGGACCGCTGGCAGGTCCGCCGCGAGTTCGCCGTCATCACCAAGGCCGCCGGGCTGACGGGCTCTGCCCGCCCCGGACAATATCGAGGGCGGGAGGAGGACAAGCCCATTCTTGCGGCTGATTCCTGGTGACTAGTGTGGGCAAAGACGGCCCGTAGTTCTCTTCGCTTTTCGCGCCAGCCGACCGGCGCTGGCGCCGCCGTAGCGGGAGCGTAGGCGTGCGCGCCGAGTTGGCGGCGCGAGCGGCCCGGCGGGCCCGCCTTGAAACCGTGCAGAAACTTTGAACAGATTGAGTTGCGAGTTGCGAGCGCCACGCACAGCCCGGCCAAGCAGGCTGCGGGCGGACCGTGTCTTGTACTGGCAGCTGCCGGACAAGTCGCCGATGGCTGGGTCGCGGTTCGGGTTCAGGACCTTGTTCGCCGACGCGCTGGCCCGCGCCCAGTCGGCGGTGGACTCGCTGTGGCGGAGCCCGCCGCACCCGCCGCGCCTTGTGCACGGGGACCTGACGCCGGCGAACGTGATCGCCTCGCCGCCCAGCGGCCTGGTGCCCATCGATTTTCAGGACACTACGTGGCCGGTCATGCCGAGCGAATTCGCGCCTGGATGCGGTGCCCGGTCGGCCTGTATTCCGGACGGCACGGACGCCGGCTTCCGACGCGTACGCGAACGGCAGGTTGCCTCCCTTGCGCGCGGGCTCAGCGCATGCCTGGCTCGCGCATCAGGCCCTGCGGGGACACGCCAATCGCGGCAAATTAGGACGCTAGTCGGCCGGTGCGAGCGTTACCCGCACGCAAGCGGGAATGATCACATGCAGGCAGCGGCTGCTGCGGGCTTGCCAGAAAGGATTACGCCGATGACCGAGGATGACAAGAGCACATCAGGAACGGTTCCCCGCCTGGTCCAGGAATTCATGGGCCAGCTTCGCGAGATCACCGAAAGGCTGGAGGGCCGCTCCAGACCTAGCGGAGGTTTCCCGCTGGGCCCTGGCGCGCTTCCGCTGCCTGGCGGCCTTTCGGCGGCGCAGATGAACTCGATCGCCGAGAGCATCGCCGCGCAGCGACGCAGCATCGAGGCGCTGAAAGCCCAGTTGTCCTCCTACGACGAGCAGCTTGCGGCGCTGGAGCAGATCCTCGGCCCGCTCTCGGAGTGGAGCAGGACATGGGCGGATCTTGAACAGCGCGTACTCAAGATGAGCCGCTGGCAGGAGGGTGAGAAGTAGGCCGGCGGTGACGGGTCCGGGCGGATCGGCGGCCGGGGGCTCAGCCCTCGGCCAGATAGCCGTACCGGTCGCGGAAGGCCTTGGGTGTAAGCCCTGAGGCCGCCGCGATCGGGCCGAGTTTCTCTGGATCCTCGAGGTCCTCGCGGTCCAGCCGGATCATGTACTCGCGGGCCACCTGGTACGAGCTCGATTCGACGTTCACCAGCCGGATCCGCACCCGCCCCGTCTCGGGGTCGTTGAACGACCCGAAGGGCAGCGGTACCATGTGCCCCTCCTGGATCGTGACCATGCCGCCGGGCTCGTCGCCCTCCAGCACCTGCTTCAGGTAGGCGACGGCACTGTAGCCGAGGTCGCGGGTGTACTCGATGTCGAACGGGATGGGGGGCGCGCACCGGAGCTCGTAGCCGATGTTCTTGCCCTCGACCGTGACCTTCTCCCCTCGCTCCTTGAAGCGGTCCTTGACCTGCTTTGCCAGCAGGCGGTCCAGCTCGAGCTCGGCCAGCCGGACGTGGCCGTGCTCGTCTCGCTCGGCTTCCGGCATGGCCTTCTGGAGCTCGTCCGGAGGGAGGCGCAGGCCGATGCCCTCGGCGAGCACCGCCACGCCAAAGGGGCGGCCGAGGGCGATCCGCTTGAGCATCGAGGTCTCGAGGACGTCCACCAGTCGCGACAGCCGGACGGGCTCGTCGTGGGGGAACTCCTCGGCGATCAACGAGAGGGTGGCCCCGGCCGACTTTCCGATGCCCAGGGCCAGGTGGCCGGCCGAGCGGCCCATGGCCACCACCAGGTACCACCGCTGAGTGGTGATGGCGTCGGTCATCAGGTTGTTGACGAGCTGGACTCCCACGCTCCTCGCGGTCTCGAAACCGAAGGTCGGCGTGCCGCCCGGTAGCGGCAGGTCGTTGTCGATGGTCTTCGGCACGTGCACCACGCGCAGGCCCCCTCCGGCCGCCTCGGCCAGCCGGGACGCCGAGAACGCGGTGTCGTCCCCGCCGATCGTCACGAGCGCGTCGATGCCCAGCTTCTGCAACGACTCGAGACAGGCGTGCAGCCTCCAGTCCGGGTCGGCGGCGTCCTCGTCTCGCACCGTCGGGTTGGCCCGCGAGGTCCGGAGGATCGACCCGCCCTGGACGTGGATCCTCGACACGTCCGTGATGGACAGGGGCCGCGCCTCCTCGATCCGGCCGTCGATGAGGTGCTGGAAGCCGTCCATGATCCCGAGGACGTCCCACCCGGAGTTCCGGGCCTCGATCGTGGCGGCGGAGATGACCGAGTTCATCCCCGGAGCCGGGCCGCCGCCGCACAGAATCCCCAGTTTCACGGCCCCATCGTTTCAGCACGAGGCGATCCTGACAAGCGGACCGGCCCCGGACCTCGGAACTATGCCATATCAAGAATGTGCGAGAGAGCCGCCGTAGTAATCTCAAGCCCGAGTTTGGGTGTCTCTGCTGTTATTCCAGGGCGCAGACGCTGACCTGGGCCGGCAGCACCGTCAGGTCGGTAGATCCCGGGTGGCCTGGGATAGCTCGCCGTGCGTGGTAGCAGTCAGCGTGGCATCAAGTCGCGCGTCGAGTTCGTCGAGTTCGTCGAGTGTCAGGGAGAGCGCGTCGCCGTCGGGCAGTGCCGTCAGGGTCGCGACGATGCGCAACCGTCCCGGGTCGTGGATCAGCGGGTCAAGCGCGCCGGTACTGATGGTGGGCCATGCCTCCGTTTACAGGCCGCCGAGCAGGTCGCGCAGCGCCTGGGTGTAGGCGTCGAGTGCCTTCCGGCCCTGCCTGGTCAGGGCCACGGTGGTCTTCTGCGCGGACCCGTTTCTGGTCTTCTCGCTGCTGAGGTAGCCGGCTTCTTCGAGCTTGCGCAGCTGGATGATCAGGTTGCCGGGGGTGAGCCCGAGCATGTCCTGCAGGCGGGTGAAGGACAGGGTGTCGCCGTCCGGCAGTGCTGCCAGGGTCGCGACGATCTTCAGCCGGGTGGGCACGTGGATCAGCGGGTCGAGCTCGTGGGTCATGGCCGGACCACGCTGCGGCGCTGCCGCCAGACGATTGCGGCGGCGCTGCCCAGGAGCACGATAAACAGGCCCACGCCGACGACCGCCCACGCCCCGGCCGGTCCCGCGAATAGGCCCACGGCGCCGACGATGGCGATCCCGGTCCCGGTGCCGCACGGGCGCCAGTCTGCGCGCGCCGCCTCGATGCCCGCCCAGGTCAGGCCGGCGACGATCAGCGGCACCGTGAGCGGGAACAGGCTGTAGACGATCGCGCCGCTCACCCCGGCGCGAGCCATCGCCCCTATCAGCGGGAACACAGCGACCCAGGCCAGCGCCAGGACGGCGATCTCGGCCGGGCGCAGCCGGGATCTCCCGCTCACCCCGGCGGTCGCGCGCTTGCGAACCGTGACGGTCGCGAGGAAGTTGACGACCACGAACACAAACACGAACGGGAGGACCGAGGAAGTCGGGCCCTTGTAGGGATGCTGTCCGCGCACCGATAGCCAGACCGTGCCGAGCACGGCCATAACCATGACCGCCCTGATCGCCAAGAGCCACGGCTGGGCGGGCTCGATGTGGCGGCGCGTCTGCTGGGTGGTCCGGTCCAGCAGGGCCGCGGCCTGCCGGGGGTCAAAGTCCCCGCCGTTCCCGGCAGCAGAGCTGGTGTCGGGTGTGTGGTTCATGGTGCCTCCCTGCCTCGACTCTATGACATAAAGTCGACTCCGCTTTACGGCATAAAGTCAAGGCCTGAGCCGAGGAACTTTGTGACGTAAAGCTAGGCGGCGAGCCCGGCGAACGCACACGGAACTGGATGAACTTGCCGCCGGGGAGTTGAGCGCGCCGATGATCGCATGGGTGGCGATGCCGAACGCACATCAGTAGCTGTGCTCGATTCGGCTCCGCGGGGCGCCCGCCGGCTACGCACGAGATCTGGCCAGATTCCGGGGTTACCGGGATGCCGGTTTACCTCCGTCATGACGCGTCCCGCCGCCGATTTCGCCTGGCTTTGTGGTCATTGCTCCGCCGGGGATCTTCTCGATCGGGATCGTCGGCTGGAACGGTATCGCGTCAAGGAGGTCGGGCAGGCTGATACCGCGGTGCAGTCCGGCCTGATTGTGCTTCTCGGCCAAGGCGTGCGCAAGGAGCACGCGCTCTTGGTCGGCGGTTGCCTCGGTGAACGGCGAGTCCCACGGGCCATGCGTCCCAAGGCGCCTGAGCATGGCCAGCGGCAGCCAGACTCCATCCAGGGTGGTGCCGTACTCCACGACCAGCCGTTTCTCGATGCTTTCGGCCTTGCCGCTGCTCACCATCGCTCTCTCCAGACCGGCACCATGCGTGCCCCGGTGACCTTCGGCGCCCGTACCAGGCACAGCGCCGCCCACGCGCCGTCGCCTCCCGGGGCGGCCGCCGCAGCGCCATCTCGCGGCCAGGTAAGCCGTCGTGCCTGCTGCGGTCCCGCCGGCCATCCTGGCCACGGCCATCTCACCGCGGACTCACCTCATGGCCGTGCCCGCTGCATGAAATGTCGCTCTCGCCCGGTCGCGTGGCTACGGAACAAGGTCCCAGACAGCACGGAAGAACGTCTCCCACCGCCGGCGGGCCCGGGTACTGCCGGCAGAGCGGATGGCGGGCCTGCGCCCCGCCGGCCGGCGATATGCCCCGCTGGGCAGTCAGGGCTCAGGAAGGTCCGGCCGGACTCCTGGCGACGGGCCGGGCGGGTTCCAGCGGGCTCTGTGTTCGTAGCGCGCTCCAGCCGAGGCGCCCGGTCACGCCTTCGAGTTCGTTGCCGACCACGAGGCCGCGATCGGTGATGGTGACGCTGTTCAGCGTCATCTCGTGCCAGCTATTGCGCATCTTGGCGACGTGCACGGCCCGGCCTATCTGGGAGCCGTCTTCGATGTAGCGCAGGTCGATGACGTTGTCGAACAAGAACAGGAGCCCGTCCATCGCGTTGGCGGAAGACCCGTAAACGACGGTCTCGCTCGTGATCAGCAAGGAACTGCCTGCCGCCCGGACGAGCCCGACGAGACTGCGCATGTAGGCGGGGAAACGCTCTTGTTCACGGGCGGCGAAGGCCAGTTCGGCGAGGCTGTCGATAACAATCCGGCTGGTCGCATGCTTACGGAGTTCGGAGCGTACGGCGGTGGCCAGGACGTCGAGGTCCAGATCGCCCATCGGCACGTAGGAGATCGAGACGTTCTCGGCAGCGCTGGCTGATGTGAGGTCCCAGCCGAACGCAGCAGCCGCGCCGGCGAGCTGATGAGCGGTGTCCTGGAACGTGACGTACAGGCAGCGCTGTGTCCGTTCCATTCCCTCGGCGAGCCAGCGCAGCCCGAAGATCGTCTTGCCCACGCCCGAGGGTCCGGTGAGCAGGGTGGCGTCACCCTGCTTCGCTCCGCCGCCCATTAGCTTATCGAGGCCGGGGATCCCACTGGGGACCTGGTCGGACACCACCCTAACTGCGTAAGGGATCAGTGTCTCAATGCGCGGGAACACCTCGACGCCGCTCGAGCCGATCCGGAACGTGTGCTTGCCTGCCCGAAAGCTTCCGCCGCGCATCTTCGCTATCCGCAGCCATCGCCGGTCGACCGGCTCGCGGGACTCATACTCGAGCTGGATGATGCCGTCCGCCAGCGAGAATTCGATGCCGTTTCCTAGTTCCTCCGGCGTGTACTCGCCGACCAGCAGCAGTGCCGTGCCGGTTTGCGAGATACGGCCGGTCAGGTCAAACAGCGCGGTGCGCAACTCGCGTTCACCGGCGAAATCGCGCAGCATCTTCGCGCTGTCGACCACCACGACGGCAGGTTCCTCTTTCAGCGTTTTCCTGACGATCTCCGACACCAGGGGCTCCAGCCCGTCCCGGCGTGCAGGCTGCAGGAAGTCACCCAGGTGGATGTACTCGACTCGGGTGCCCAGAGCCTTCTGGTCGAAGAAGGTGAACTGCTCCAGGTGCCTGACGAGCTTGGTGTGCGGCTCGGAGACCGTCGAGTAGTACACGCACTTGCGCTCGGCGGTGCCGTTGGCGAAGCACATCTGCTGGGCCAGGATCGTCTTGCCGGTGCCCGGTGCGCCGGCCACGACCACTACCGCCCCCGGCTCCAGGCCGTCGTTGAGCACCAGGTCCAGCCCGGCGACTCCGGTAGTCGTCCGCTTCAACTCTGACCACCTCCTTCTTTCAGCAAGCTGTTCGCGACCGCGAGGAGGTGGCGCCACTCATACGGCTTGGGCACGACCGCGTCCGCGGCACCCGCGAGATGGGTATTCCCGCTCGCGGCCAGAATCGGGATGTGCGCCGTCGCAGGGTCACCCCGCAGGCAGCGGATGAGCTCAACGCCGTTCATGACCGGCATCATCACGTCGGTCACCACCAGATCCGGTGCCGACTCCCGCACGGCCCGCAGCGCAGCGGCGCCATCGTTGGCTTCCCTCACTTCGTGCCCGGCCCGCTGGAGGATCCTCCGGAGCAGGAAACGCTGATCCGGCTCGTCATCGACCACCAGGATCCTCGACACGCGGCGCCGCACCCTTTCATCATTACTACTTAGAGTATCGAAGCTAACACAAATAGCTACTTGCTGCCGTGGCCGACGGATGGCTCGGGCGGGTCGCGCGGGTGCTGGCCAGAACACCAGGCGGACCTCGGGGTCCCCGGCCAGGGAGGCTGGCGGCCGCCGCCGCGGTAGCAGCAGGACTCGGCAGACGTCCTCTTAATGACCAGTCAACGAAAGTTGACCAGTCGGGCTGGAAGCTGAGGCGGGAGCCGGGCCCGCGCCGGGGGCCGGAGGAACAGCCGCCGTACCCAGGCACCCGTGCGCCATGACCTCCAGCAGCCCGGCCAGCCGGTCCTCCGGCAGCCCGCTGCGGAAGAAGAGCGTGGACTGGATGGCGCCGATCGCCGCGTGCACGGCCAGCCGCAGCTCGCTATCGGCCAGGTCGCGGCGCAGCGGTGCCAGCACGTGCACCCAGTCATCCAGGTAGTGCCGCTGGCGGCGGCGCAGCCGGCGCCGGTCCTCCTCCGGCAGCGTGTGCACCTCCCGGTGATAGATGGCCAGCACATCGTGGTCCTCGATGGCTACCGCGATGTGGTCCCGGACCAGGGCCGACAGGGTTGCGCCGGCGTCGTTGTCAGCCGTCAGGATCTGCGCGGCCCCCGCGGAGATCCGGTCCATGACCTGGTCGAGCATGGCCACCAGGATCGCCGTCTTGCTGCCGAAGTGCCGGTAGATGCCCGAGCCGACGATGCCCGCCTCGGCGCCGATGTCCGCCATCGAGATCGCGTGGAAGCCGCGGCGGGCGCCGAGCGTGGCCGCGGACGCTAGGATGCGCTGTTTGCGCCCCGGGTCGCGGACCCGTCGCCGCGCGTCTGCCATCTAGTCAGTCTGGCAGCAAACCACTACAGTCGCTAGTGAAGGTTCCTTCACTAACCGTGCACCAGGTGCAGCATGAATGCCAGGGGTGCCAGGCGCGGTGGCGCGGATTTCGGGAGGTCGCTGTGGACTTCGGGGAGACCAGCGAGTACCGGGCGCTGCGCACCGCGGTCGCTGACATCGCCCGCGACTTCGGCCCGGCCTACTACATCGCCCACGCCGCCGAGCGGAAGCCGTGCGACGAACTGTGGGCCGCGCTCGGCGAGGCCGGGTTCATCGGGGTCAACATCCCTGAGGAGTACGGCGGTGGCGGAGGCGGCCTGACCGAGCTGGCCCTGGTCTGCGAGGAGATCGCCGCGCAGGGCACGCCGCTGCTGCTGCTCCTGGTATCGGCCGCGATCTCCGCCGAAGTGATCAGCGAGTTCGGCACGGATGAGCAGCGCAAGACCTGGCTGCCCGGGCTGGCCGCGGGCACGTCCAAGGTGGTCTTTGCGATCACCGAGCCGGACGCCGGTTCCAACACGCACCGGCTGGCCACCACCGCGGTGCGGGTGA
>Ga0302307_10000878_pt1 | contig 19403 bp, 17 predicted proteins | sample III_Palsa_E3_2_FD_200530 | JGI IMG/M metagenome (GOLD analysis project Ga0302307, IMG submission 200530) | Peat permafrost microbial communities from Stordalen Mire near Abisko, Sweden - III_Palsa_E3_2 | ecosystem: Environmental > Terrestrial > Soil > Palsa > Peat permafrost | place: Sweden... | reverse complement strand
TTATCACGCTGGCCTAATCACCCGCGCGTTGATCTTATCACAACTGATGGTTTTTTATACCCCAATCATACTCTCAAACGTCACCATTTAATGGAGCGCAAAGGCTTCCCGGAAAGTTTTGATACCAAGCGATTATTAAATTTTTTAAGTGATGTTAAATCTGGGCAAGGCCAACTGCAGGTGCCCGTTTATTCGCATGAAATATATGATGTGCTTGAATCAGAACATAAAATTGTTGATAAACCTGATATTTTGATTATTGAAGGATTAAATATATTACAAAGCAGCACGAGTGGTGGTGGTCAGCAACAACGCTTATTTGTTTCTGATTTTCTCGATTTCTCCATTTACGTGGATGCGCCTACTGCGGTTATTGCTAGATGGTTTACACAACGATTTATGGCTTTTCGTGAACAAGCTCGCCACAATTCAGCGTTATTTTTTTACAAATTCAGCCATTTATCAGCAGAAGAAGCACTTAGTTATGCTGCCAATGTATGGCATGATATTAATGCGGTAAATTTACAGGCTAATATTTTACCTTTTAAAAATCGTGCCAGGCTTATTCTCAACAAAGCCGCTGATCATTCTATTGCAGAAGTATTATTGAGAAGGTTATAAACATGCCCGCACTGACACAATTATCACTAGACAGTGATCACTTTCCTGATATTAGCCATGCTTTAGCAGAGCCTAATGGACTATTGGCGGTTGGCGGGGATTTGCGCCCATCGCGTTTGCTCGCAGGTTATCGGCAAGGTATATTTCCCTGGTTTGCTCATGAATCCCCTATTTTATGGTGGTCGCCCGATCCGCGCTGTGTTATTTTTCCTGATCAATTGCATATTACACGCAGCTTATTTAAAAGCTTGCGCCATCGCGGCTACACGGTAACTTTTGATAAAGCTTTTACCGATGTGATGCAACAATGTGCAGCACCGCGCCGCTCACAACAAGACACCTGGATTACCGATGATATGATTGCGGCTTACCAAACGCTGCATCAGCAAAAAATTGCACATTCCGTTGAAACCTGGTCAACATCTGGGGAGCTTGTAGGTGGTTTATATGGGGTTACTATTGGGCAAATATTTTGTGGTGAATCCATGTTTCATAAAGCAACCGACGCGTCTAAAGTTGCCTTAATTTATTTATGTAAATATTTATGTGCTTGGGGTTATCAATTACTCGATTGCCAATTACCTAATCCACACCTATTAAGCCTTGGCGCCAAGGAGTTAGCCAGGCACTCTTATTTAAACAAACTCGTTGAGCTGCGAGATAAAACTGTAGATGAAGAAGCTTGGCAATAGTAATAGTTTTTAGTTAATGATGAGGAGAGCATGATGAGTAACCAACGTAATATATTTTTAATCGGCTTAGTCTTGGTGATAATCGTCATTATAGCCGGGATTTTTTGGGTGAAAACTTATAGTACACCGAAAAAAGTACCAGAAATTCATGGCTTTTTATTGCCTGAAACAAAAGGTGTGCCACCTTTTGCCCTGCAAAAAGCAGATGGTAGTAGCTTTACTGAAAAAAACTTTATGGGTCATTGGAATTTTGTATTTTTTGGTTATACCAATTGTCCAGATATTTGTCCGATGACATTGAACGTACTTAATCAAGCCTGGCAAAAATTAGCAGCAGAGCATGATAAAGCAGGAAAGTCTTTAACCGATGATCTACAAGTCGTTTTTATCTCCGTAGATCCAAGTCGCGATGATTTGGCTAAAATGCAGCAATATGTCAATTATTTTAACCCAGCTTTTTTGGGTGTTACAGGTAATGATAAACAGTTGGCACTTATTAGTAAGTATTTTGGAATCGTGTATGAAAAAGTAGTATTTAGTGCGCCACATGAAGCGCATAATATTGCCACGGATTTTGCGAAAATTAAGGCGTATTGGGAATAGGTTACGACTATGTTCTCATTTCTTTTAAAAGAAAACTTGGCTTACTAGCTTCGGTAAGCCACTTATGCATTTTTCTCAATGAACTTAAAAATAACGGTTGTAGAGTAGAAATTTGAGCTGAGCTTAGTTTTTGCAATTTATCTTTGGTATCAGGCGTAGGGATTTTTTTAATATATCCTGATAAGTTTGTACATACTTGATACACTGTATCAACACTCGGCCACACATCTTGAGCATCCGGCATATTTTTGAGATGATCCATAACTTGTTTTAGCCTTGCTTTACTACTATTTTGTTCTTGCGATGGCTCAATGGCTTTTAACATCAATGTTATAAATTCTAAGACACTCGGTAAATTTTCTTCACCTCTATCCACCATTGTCGAAAAACTATCAAAAAATAGCTCTGACAAATCGCCAACACCTAATTGATCTAGATAAGAAAGCTTTACTTCAACTTGTGCATCCTTAATTTGGACGGAAGCTTTTGTAGTAGATAAACCAAATAGGGATCTAACAACACGTGATAGATGATTTTGCAATGTCTCCACAAAAAAATCTGCTTGTAATATCTCCTCAAGCAATTGGCGCTGAAATATTGGTAAAATTTCTGATAAATTAGCCAAGCTATTGCTAATATTAGCATCTGCCAGTAATTCCTCGATGCTTGGAATTTGTTCTTTCATGATAAACCTTTTAGTCAATACTTAATTATTATCATCTACTAATACCCATTCTTGCAAACAAGCCTCGTTTTTGGGATGGGCCATTATCTTCCCGTTGTTGATATTGAGGTTTGCTTCCAGCATCCAAAGCCGTCCTGAAAATATCCGATTTCTTTGGAGAATTTTCTGCTGCTGGTGCTGGGCTGAACGCACGGGTCACTAATTCTTTAGCCGCTAAATCAGTGGCATTAACAAATGTAACATCCCCACCCAAATTTTTTCCATGCTGTGTATTAAATTTACTAATGAAATCGCGGTCAATTGCCACCGGGAACTCAGTACAGCATAGCATAATAGAACGCGCACCAGTAGACGCACAGAGATCATAAATAATCTTCATCAACTTCTCTTGAGCCTCCGACACATGACCATGCTTAATCTCATAGATAGCATCCTGCACTTTCTGCTGCTGCTCAGAATCATGAGACAAATGAATAATCTGACCCTTGCATTCTTTATTTGCAAAAGCCGCAGGGTATAGCCCTGCTTGCACAGCCTGAGTGGTAGCTAATATTACAATTCTATCATGCTCTTCTATCTGCTTATTAAGGTTTTGGTTATTAATATTTTTCGCTACGTTTTCTACCATATGAAACAAAGTAGCTGTAGATTTTAGGAACCCTTTACACATTGAAAAAAAAGATGGTTTGTGTGCAGTATTTGAGGTTAAAGAATAGGTACGCTGGCCAGGTAATGAAAAATATTCTTTTAAACCATTGCGAAAGTTCATGACACTACGTGAGTTGGAAAAATTAAATATCCAATTTTTGAACCCATCTTCTCCTGGACGTAAGAAAGCTGGGTTAGAATACAAGGTTACTACAACTCCTTGCGGATTATTACTTTGATCTTTTTTAGAATCTATATGCTCCTTAGCATTTTCTACTACACTACCCATAAAATCAGCACCAGCTGTAGTTCCCATACCACCTACTAAATTAATAATGGTAGGTGGTGGGCCTTTCGCCTCAGACACAGACGCCTGTAGCTCTGCTTGCAATTGCTCACCCACTATAATGTTAAAACCAAACTGCTTAAAAGGATTCTCGGCGCTTGAGTTATCCACCAATGTTAAGCCAGGAATATTCTCTTGTTGCAGCCCTGATGCTTCAGCTACATGAGTAAAAATCTCTTCGACGCTATGAGTTCCAAGGTCTTTATCACCAAGCACAATTTTCATATCAGGTTTCACCTGCTGCTCAAAAGCATAATCACGGTGAAGTTCAGGGTTGCTTGATGCTTGGACATACACAATTGGCCGATAAAAAGGGTCCGGGTACAACTGCTCCATTAATCTTTCAAATTGCTGATAAAACTTTGCCGTATCCTCTAAAGGGCCTACTATATATATTCTAGGCGGCTTGGGTAATTTTTTCCCCACCGGTAGATACGTCATAATTTTAATCCTTATCAGACTACTACTTTAATTATAACTTAAAGCAACATCTTATTTGGATTTTTAATAAAATTATGATGTAAAGATGGACCTGGATCCAAATTAATAATTGGTTTAATCTAAATTACTAATAGGCCAACGCGGTGTTACCTTAATTTGTAAATCATTCCTGTACCCCGCCATTAAACGCTGACATCCTACATACGCTATCATCGCCCCATTATCTGTGCAAAATTCATGGCGCGGAAAATAAACCTTGCCACCGTATTGCACCATAAAATCCTGTAAGGCTGCACGTAAAGCCTGGTTAGCCCCAACGCCTCCTGCTACGACTAATTGGCGACATGCGGTTTGTTGTAAAGCCCGCTGTGTTTTTATCACTAAAGTATCAACCACCGCTAACTGAAAACCAGCGGCAATATCGGCTTTATCTTGCTCGCTACCTGCTGTTTGCGCCAAAGTATTTCGCACTGCAGTTTTTAAACCGCTAAAGCTAAAATCAAGATTAGGCTTGTCAATTAAAGGACGAGGAAATTTAAAACGTTGTGGGTTACCCTGTTCAGCTAATTTTGCCAGCGCAGCGCCTCCAGGATAACCTAAACCTAATAATTTAGCCGTTTTATCAAAGGCTTCACCAGCAGCATCATCAATGGATTCGCCTAATATATGATACTCGCCCATGGCGGTAACTTTCACGAGTAAACTATGCCCACCTGAAACTAATAAAGCAATAAAGGGGAAGGTTGGTATCTGTGCCTCTAACATCACCGCTAATAAATGCCCTTCCATATGATGCACGCCAACAGCTGGTTTTTGCCATGCATAGGCTAAACTACGGCCTAAACTAGCGCCGACCAATAAAGCGCCCATTAAACCAGGACCTGCTGTATAAGCAACACCATCGATATCCGATGATTGGCTATCGGCTTGCTGCAACGCTTGTTGAATTAACGGTAATAAACAACGCACATGATCACGAGAGGCTAATTCCGGCACTACGCCACCATAGCGAGCGTGCAGTGCAACTTGGCTGTATAAGGTATGAGCAAGTAAACCATGCTCACTATCATAAATAGCAACACCCGTTTCATCACAAGAAGTCTCAATACCTAATACACGCATTTATTTATGTTCCAATTTTAGGCTCCGTGCCTTTATATAATCGCAGAATATTATTACGGTGTGTCCATAATAATAATAAGCACATGATAAATACACCCATCGTTGTATCAAAAATAAACGGAGCCGCTAAAACCACTAATGTCATCATAACAGCAGCCAATGAAGAATACCGTGTCATAAAAGCCACTACCAGCCAAATGCCACCCGCTAATAATCCCAAACGCCAATCTAGCGCAAACCATGTACCTAAAGCAGTTGCTACCCCTTTACCGCCTTTAAAACCAAAATATAGGGGAAATAAATGGCCTAAAAATGCAGCAAGTGCACAAAGGCCCACGGCAAAAGGAGCGAGAAAAAAGCTAAATATATAAACGGGCAACGCGCCTTTTAACATATCGCCAACAAGCACTGCAAACGCAACTTTCTTACCGCCAAAGCGTAATACATTGGTTGCACCGGGGTTACCCGATCCTTGTTGACGCGGATCAGGTAAGCCCAGCAATTTACACAGCAAAATAGCTGAGGATAAGGAACCAATAAAATAGCTAATAATAATCGCGACTATCGTCATATTTACCATGGCTATGGTCATGTTTTATTTTTCCTTATTGGCAATAAAAATGCACTACGCATCATCATCTAATGATAATAAACTGGCATTACCCCCCATGGCTGTCGTATTAATCGTTAATACACGCTCTGTCACTAACCGTAATAAATAATGTGGGCCACCTGCTTTAGGGCCTGTGCCTGATAAGCCTTGCCCACCAAATGGCTGCACGCCAACAACAGCACCGACGATATTACGGTTAACATAGGTATTACCCGCCTGGGTATTTTGATAAAGGTGACGTATGGTGCTTTCAATACGGCTATGCACACCAAAAGTTAAACCATAACCTGTTGCATTAATTTCAGCGATAATAGTATCAAGCTCCGAAGAAGCATAACGAATAACATGCAATACGGGCCCAAATACTTCTTCCGGTAATTGCGCTAAGCTCTTTAATTCAAATGCTACTGGCGCCACAAAAGTTCCTGCGCTTAAATCATCTGCTACGGGAACTTCATACAGTAATGTGGCTTCTGCCTTCATACGCACAATATGTTTTAACAACATCGCTTTAGCAGGTTCATCAATTACCGGCCCTATATCGTTGGCTAATAACGTCGGATCGCCCACTGTTAATTCCATCATCGCGCCTTTGAGCATTACAATATAATCATCAGCTATATCTTGTTGTACAAATACCACCCGCAATGCTGAGCAACGCTGACCAGCGCTATCAAAAGCGGAAGAAAGCGTATCTGCAACGACTTGTTCTAATAAAGCGGAAGAATCAATAATTAACGCATTTTGACCACCCGTTTCAGCAATCAATGGCACAATAGGCCCTTTACGTGCTGCTAACGTTTGATTAATTAAACGCGCTGTTATGGTGGAACCTGTAAATATTACTCCAGCAAGGCGTTCATCCTGCACTAATTTAGCACCAATTGTTTCACCATCACCAGGTAATAATTGGATAACCGGTAGCGGTATTCCGGCTTGATGCAGAATTTTTACCGCAAAATACGCAATTAACGGCGTCTGTTCAGCAGGTTTTGCAATCACCACATTACCAGTGACTAAAGCCGCTACCACTTGTCCTAAGAAAATGGCTAAGGGGAAATTCCAGGGGCTAATACACACAATCACCCCACGGCCCACTAATTGTAATTGATTTTGCTCACCAGTTGGCCCAGGTAATATAACAGGATTCGCCAAATGCTCTATCGCTTGTACCGCGTAATAACGGCAAAAATCAACCGCTTCGCGAATTTCATTAATAGCATTCGGTAATGTTTTACCTGCTTCTTTTATTAATAATCCCATTAATAAAGGTGTTTGTTGTTCTAATAAATCAGCAGCTCGTAATAAATAATTGGCACGCTGTTCAACAGGCGTATCATTCCAAGCTTTTTGTGCGGCTATTGCAAAATCCATCGCCTCTTTTGCATCTTGCTCATGCGCGAGTTGCACCTGCCCGACTGTCTCTTTACGATTGGCTGGCGCACCAATTGTCACCGACTCACGCAGTAAATCACGCAAGGTTGGCATTAAAGGCGTTGCGGTAAAAGGCTTTGCCATTGCGGCATCAATTTGTTGCTGTAATTTAGCACGCACTGAACTATTGCTTAAATCATAACCCATCGAATTTAATCGAGTTGCACCATATAATTCTGGCGGTAATGCAATGCCAGGATGTGCTTTTTGAGTTTTATGCGCTAATCGTTCACAAGGATCCACGACTAATTCATCGACCGGAGCACTTGCATCTGCAATACGGTTAACAAATGATGTATTGGCACCATTTTCTAATAAGCGCCGCACTAAATAAGCCAATAAATGTTTATGGCTACCAACAGGTGCATAAATACGCGTAGCTATTTTATCAGTTTCGCGCTCCACAACTTGTGCGTGTAATGCCTCACCCATGCCGTGCAAACGTTGAAATTCAAAATCACGATTTTTCTCAGCTATATCGATAATAGTGGCTAAGGTAAACGCATTATGGGTAGCAAATTGGGGATAAAATAATTCAGGCGCTGCTAATAATTTTTTTGCACAGGCTAAATAAGAAACATCGGTAGATTGCTTGCGCGTAAATACGGGATAACCCGCAACACCCATTTCCTGGGAGCGTTTAATTTCACTATCCCAATACGCGCCTTTGACTAAGCGCACCATTAAGCGACGTTTTACACGTTTTGCTAAAGCAGCCAACCAATCAATTAACCAATAAGCGCGCTTTTGATAAGCTTGTACAGCTAAACCAAACCCTTCCCAACCATCAAGCTCAGGCGCACTAAATACAGCAGCAATAATATCCAGTGATAATTGCAAACGATCAGCTTCTTCGGCATCCACCGTCAACCCAATATTCGCTACTTTGGCTTGTAGCGCTAATTGTAATAATAAAGGCGTAAGCTCTTTTTTAACTTGCTCGGCTTTGGCAAATTCATAACGCGGATGCAACGCAGAGAGTTTCACTGAAATACCTGGACCTGCAATCACTCCTTTGTTACCACTAGCAGCACCAATTTCAACAATCGCTTGCTCATAGGCTTTAAAGTAACGCACCGCATCGTCTCGCGTACGCGCGGCTTCGCCTAACATATCATATGAATAACGATACCCTTTTTGCTCATCACTTTTAGCGCGACTTAAGGCTTCTGCAATGGTCTGCCCCATTACAAATTGGCGCCCCATCAAGCGGATAGCTTGTTTAATCGCTTGGCGGATCACAGGCTCACCACTGCGGGTAATGACTTGCTTCATCACTTGTTGCCACTTGCTCGCATTGTTATCAGCAGGTTGCAGTACTTTACCCGTCAGCATTAACCCCCACGTAGCAGCATTTACAAACAGCGATTCGCTTTTGCCCACATGCGCTTGCCAATTGGCCTGAGTCACTTTATCGGCGATTAACTTATCGATAGTATCTTCATCAGGAATACGGAGCAACGACTCTGCCAAGCACATCAATGCAATGCCTTCATCACTAGAAAGCCCATATTGCGCCATAAACCCATCAACACCGCCTTTGCCCAGTTGCTGCTCACGCACCACATTGATAAAAGCACGCGCCTGCTGTTGAATACGTTGCACAACTTCAGGGCTTAGCGTTGCAGCCGCTAAAAGCTCATCTACACAGGCAGTTTCATCCATGCGGTAAACCTGGTTCAATTGCTCAGTTAAGTCATCGGCCACGGTAATAGGTTGAGATTCGATAAAGTGCATGTCCTAATTCCTAATGTTTGATACAGATTGCTCAACCTCTCTCTTATGGGAGAGGTGTTCAGTAGAGAGATTTGTGTATACCTCGATTACTCCTTTTTCTTAGGAATATACAAATCCGTAATCGTACCTTCAAAGACTTCGGTCGCCATTGCAATGGTTTCCGATAGCGTTGGATGTGGATGGATCGTCAACGCAATATCATCAGCATCACAACCCATTTCTATCGCTAACGCGGCCTCCGCAATTAAGTCCCCTGCCCGTGAACCAACGATAGCAACACCGATCAATTGGTGGGTGTCCTTATTAAAAATCACCTTGGTTAAACCTTCGCTGCGGCCCATGGATAAGGAGCGGCCGCTGGCTGCCCAAGGAAAAGTGCCTGTCCCGTAATTAATTTTTTGCTCTTTGGCTTGCGCTTCAGTAACGCCCACCCAGGCCACTTCAGGATCGGTATAAGCCACAGAGGCAATACATTTGGGTTCAAAGTAATGTTTCTTGCCGGCAATAACTTCAGCCGCTACACGGCCTTCCGGGATCGCTTTATGGGCTAACATGGGGTTACCCACGATATCACCAATAGCAAAAATATGCGGAACATGGGTACGTTGTTGTTTATCAACAGCAATAAAGCCGCGCTCATCAACATTAACGCCCGCTTTTTCAGCCGCGATTAATTTACCGTTAGGCGTACGGCCAACTGCGCTTAGAATTCTATCAAAACGCAGCGGCTCTTTAGGCGCTTGTTCACCTTCAAAAGTGACATATAAACCATCTTTTTTCGCTGCAACTTTAGTGACCTTCGTCTTCAGCATAATACTGGCATAACGTTGTTTAACGCGCTTGGTAAAGGGCGCAATAATATCCTTATCAACACCTGGCATTAAAGAATCCATTAATTCCACTACCGTTATTTTAGCGCCTAACGCTTCGTATACAGTTGCCATTTCTAAGCCGATAATACCGCCGCCAATGACTAATAATTCTTTAGGAACATCTTGCAACTCTAATGCGCCCGTTGAATCCATAATGCGTGGATCATCAGGCAAGAAGGGCAGTTTAACCGGGCGCGAGCCTGCGGCAATAATAGCATGTTCAAATTGGATGGTTTGCTTGCCTTGCGGCCCTTCCACCACCAGCGTATTGGGCGAGCTAAAGCTACCCACGCCTTGTACGATAGTTACCTTACGTTGCTTGGCCAACATTTTTAACCCGCCGGTTAAGCGGCTCACTATGCCATCTTTCCAGGATCGTAACTTATTGATATCAATCTTAACTTTGCCAAATTCAATACCATGCTGACTCATATCATGCGCTTCTTCGATAACATTTGCAGCATGTAACAAGGCTTTAGAAGGGATACAACCGACGTTTAAACAAACCCCACCGATATTTTCATACCGTTCTACCAATACCACGTTTAAACCTAAATCTGCAGCACGAAAAGCCGCTGTATAGCCGCCAGGGCCACTACCCAATACCACAAGTTGTGTTTTGATATCCGACATAAAAACCTCGATCCTTAGACTTGAAGGGGAAAGATAACGCCGCGCATGCAGCACCAAAAAAACTGGCTAATGATAGCATATTTCGGCGGGAGAGGTGAGCTTGAAGGCCTGCTGCAAAGATCATCAAAAAAAGGGTTTAGCTACCCTTTTTTTGACGAAATTCCTTATTAATTTGAACTTAATCGACGACACACTGGAGGACGCTCGCTCTTATACTCTTCTACACGAGGCAACTTACACATATCTTCACTAGCTAACCCTGATGATGGTGATAACTGCTCAATGGATCGCTTACGATTACCAACAGAAAAGGCTGATAACAGTAGGGCCATTTCGCTTGGAGGATCACAAGCAACGTGATTCTTGGTAGCTACTTGATAACGATTTTTAATAGCATCCACGCTATTTATGCCCCCTTTACCAAGAAGATTAACGACCCCAGATCCCTCATAGGCTATTAATGCATTCAGATGGGGAAACGCTTGCGAATTTATAGCAAGTAATTCTTCAAGCAACATCACGCCATCCAGTAGCGTACCTCGCAAAGGTTCGTATTTTGGCATAGCAAGACACCGCAGGTTAGATAAGGCCGATTCACTAAACTCAGTAAAACTATCAGCATTAGCTCTGGTTAATAAGCGCGACAGTTCATCAACCAAAGTAGTATCATCTCTTAGAGCATTCTCATCTATATAATGGGGCATGTGGAATTTTCCTCTTAAGTGCTAACCGAAAACATGTCATTAAACTTTCAAACAGGGCACACCGAAGAATTTACTTGAGTAGATAACTATTGTCAATAGGAGTTCTGCATGTTCATACTAAAAAATATAATTTAAGACAAGATAATTACGCCCAAAACTGACGACTTTTCAAGCGATAACCATTTAAATGCACGTCCAATATCATACGCATCAAACGCTTAGCATCACGCCGATGCTCTAGGTTTTCATACTGATCAGTAGCTAACGCGAGGATGCTAGAGCCTGGGAAATAATAAGAAGTGGTGGGTTCAGCGACCAGAGCGTCACAACGCTGCAAGCCACGCAAAGGTTCTAACTTATAGCAAGCGGCTGATAAAATCGGTTGTTGCTGAATATCGTGCTGCAAATCCAAACCATAACCAAGCGCCTGTAATAATCTTTTTTCAAACCAACGCAAAGAGCTCTCTAAAGGTTCTGGAGAGCTCATTAAAGATAACGCCTGTTGATAGTCTGCGAATAACTCAGGATAAGGCACGTGCTGGCCTAATAAACGCACTAATAATTCATTAAGATAAAACCCACTCATTAACGCTGTACCAGAAAGCCTAATCGCATTATCCCGTAATTCAGCGCTTAATAAAGTCACCAAATCACCTTTACCAAACCACGATAAATGTAAAGGAAAAAAAGGCTGTAATATAGCTTTTAAAGGAGATTTTGCTTTGCGGATATCACGGGCAATAATACTTAAACGCCCAAAATCCTGCGTAAATACATCAAGGAGCGCATTATTTTCACGATAAGGGCGCGTATGCAAAATAAAGGCAGTTTGTAATAAGGTGCGCATCATTACCCCTCATCATCATATCCCAATTGCTTTAAAGCACGTTCATCATCTGACCAGTTACTTTTTACTTTTACCCATAAACGTAAAAATACTTTAGCATTTAACCATTTTTCCATATCGATGCGTGCTTGGCGGCCAATCTCGCGCAACCGTAAACCGCCCTCACCAACCACAATGCCTTTTTGGCTATCGCGCTCTACCAGTATAAGTGCGCTAATTGAAATTAAACCATCTGCACGCTTTTGCAAGCTTTGTACTTGCACCGTGGTGGCATACGGTAATTCTTGACCTAATGCCCGCATTATTTTTTCACGGATCATCTCGCTAATCATAAATTGATCAGGCTTATCAGTAACGGTTTCTACCGGAAAATAAAAGAAATCACTCGCGGGTAATAGTGTATTAATATGCGATTCTAGTATATCAATATTCGCACCACTTTTTGCTGACAAGGCAATTAAATGGGTTGGCTTAACGGTTTCTTGCACCATGGTTAAATAAGGTAATAAGCGTGCTTTATCCGTAACCTTATCCACTTTATTAACCACCACCAAAACAGGCACTTGGCTTTTTTGAAGCAACGACAACACCAATTCATCTTCTTTCGTCCAGTGCAAAGCCGCTAACACAAATACAATGATATCCACATCATGCACAGCGCTTGCTGCAGTTTTATTCATACGGCGATTTAAGGCTTGTTTATTATCAAAATGTAGGCCTGGGGTATCTACATAAATGACTTGATGGGTATCATTGCTTTTAATACCTAAAATTCGATGGCGCGTTGTTTGTGGGCGGCGCGAGGTGATACTGAGCTTGCGGCCCAATATTCGATTTAATAAAGTTGATTTACCCACATTCGGTCGCCCCAAAATAGCGACATAACCACACTGCAATCCTACACTCACTTGATCAACTCCAATACTTTAGTTGCTGCCAATTGCTCTGCACTACGCCGACTATGACTCTGGCCTTCTGTAATAATATTTAAAGCCGCTACCTGACAGCTGACTTTAAATTCTTGCTCGTGCGCATCACCACGCATCGAAAGCACCGTATACACCGGTAATGCTAATTTGCGATGTTGCAAATATTCTTGTAATTGGGTTTTAGGATCCTTGCTCACGCTCTCTAAAGAAGCATGTGCTAAAGCACTTGCAAACCAGCGCAAGACGCATTGCTCACACGCTGCTAAACCTGCATCTAAATAAATAGCAGCAATAATGGCTTCTAAAGCATCCGCACAAATAGAAACTCTGCGCATGCCGCCACTTTTTAGCTCGCCACTGCCTAAATATAAATATTCCCCTAAACCTAATTCTGCAGCCACTGATGCCAAGCTTTGTTCACGCACCAGCTGAGAGCGCAATTGTGTTAATTGCCCTTCGTTAGCGTCTGGAAATTGCATATATAAGGCCTTAGCAATTAACATATTTAAAATGCCATCACCTAAAAATTCCAGTCGCTCATTATTATGATAAGAGCTACTGCGATGGGTTAGCGCCAATGTGAGCAAATCAGGGCGCGCAAACGTATAACCCAGTTTTCTATAAATGGCTGCAAAATTATCAGTCACTGAGGCGATACCTCAACTTTGTTATGAAACGTGGCAACACCATCAAAATTCCCCAAAATATGTGCATGCGCTTCATGGTTTATTTCAATCACCATCAGAGCATCACTACGCGTAATGCTTATTTCTTCAGCCGCAATATCAGCGATATTATTAATACGAAGCTCTTTATTTAGCGTTTCTTTAATCTCATTATCGGACTGTGTAAATATAAGAGGTTGTTCTTTTAAACCTGCTAATATATCTTTTATCGCATGATTTTCCATATACAAAGGTACAATACGGGCAATGATTATCGCAACAAAAATAATGACCATAGCGATTACTAATGTAGCAGTCATCCCTAGCCCTTGTTGTTTTCGCATGATATTCTCCTATTCAATACTTTCGCCAATACGCTCAAAACGGATGCGGCTTTTCACCGAATCCCAACTCATCCAAATACCAAAGGCTTTACCGACGATATGGTCTTCAGGCACAAACCCCCACACCCGACTATCATCACTATCATCGCGATTATCGCCCATCATAAAATAATGCCCCGCAGGCACCACTACGCCAACGGCATCAAGGCCTGGTGTAAGCCGCTCATAAACATTATGCTTTTTACCGGGCAATGATTCTAACCAATGCTTTACCGTCACGGTTTGCCCGCCATCATTTATAACAGCCTCAGTGGCCACTAAATCCTTAGCAATAATCTCATCATTAATCGATAAGGTTTTATCATTATAAGTAATGTGATCGCCTGGCAAACCTATAACGCGTTTTACAAAATTATCCTCTGGGTTAACAGGATAACGAAAAACCATCACATCACCACGTGCTGGCTCATGGTTACTGATAATTTTTTTATTAATGATCGGTAGTCGTACGCCATAGGTAAATTTATTTACTAAAATAAAATCGCCCACTAATAAGGTAGGTTTCATGGAACCTGACGGGATACGAAAAGGTTCTACCACAAAAGCCCGTAATAAAAATACAATCAGCAGCACAGGGAAAAAAGAGCGCGCATATTCAATAATAACGGGTTGATGAGTATGCGCCAAACGGACATCTTGGCCCGCAGCTACTAAAGCACGACCACGTTGCGGTGCGAGCCAGATCTTATCAACCAGTACAATAACACCACTAGCCACAACACCTGCTAATAATAGGGCGGAAAAATCCATTATTTCTTCTCCACTTGTAGTACCGCCAAGAATGCCTCTTGGGGAATTTCGACTGAGCCAATTTGTTTCATGCGTTTTTTACCAGCTTTTTGTTTTTCTAACAATTTACGCTTACGCGAAATATCACCACCATAACATTTTGCCGTCACATTTTTACGCAATGCCTTAATCGTTTGGCGCGCAATAATTTGTGAGCCTACGGCAGCTTGAATAGCCACATCAAATTGCTGCCTTGGAATCAATTCTTTCATCTTCTCAGCTAACTGCCGACCACGTGACATCGATTGTGAGCGATGCACAATTGTCGCCAAAGCGTCCACCTTTTCCGTGTTTACTAAAATATCTAATTTTACTAAATCAGCCGCTTGAAAATGGTGAAACGCATAATCTAAAGACGCATACCCACGACTCACTGATTTTAGCCTATCAAAAAAATCCAACACCACTTCATTCATCGGTAATTGATAAGTTAATGACACTTGCCTACCTACATATAACATTTTGGTCTGTGCGCCACGTTTTTCCACACAAAGGCCTATCACATTTCCTAAATATTCTTGAGGCACTAAAATATTAGCATCAACAATAGGCTCACGTATTTCCTCTATAGAACTTAACTCTGGCAAGTTGGCAGGATTATCGACATAACTAATCGTGCCTTTTCTATCCACCACCTCAAAAATAACGGTAGGCGCTGTGGTGATCAGGTCTAAATTATATTCCCGCTCCAAACGCTCCTGCACGATCTCCATATGCAACATGCCTAAAAAGCCGCAGCGAAAGCCAAAGCCCAAGGCTTGTGAGGTTTCAGGCTCATAAAACAAGGCAGAATCATTTAAACGAAGTTTAGCTAATGCCTCACGAAAACCTTCATAATCATCGGCTTCAATCGGGAACATACCGGCATAAACTTGCGGTTTAACACGTTTAAAACCGGGCAAAGGGCTATCGGCAGAGCGATGTGCATGGGTTAATGTATCACCTACTGGCGCCCCGTCGATCTCTTTAATCCCTGCTATAACATAACCCACTTCTCCAGCGTGAAGCACGCCAGTTTCTTTACGTTTTGGGGTAAAAATACCGAGGCCATCGACGCTATACACATTACCTGTCGACATCACGCGCATCTTTTCACCCACGCGCAATACGCCGTTTTTGACGCGGACTAAAGAAACAACTCCTAAATAACTATCAAACCAAGAATCAATGATTAAAGCTTGCAAGGGCGCTTCACTATCCCCGGTTGGCGCGGGGATACCGGTGATAATTTGTTCTAATAAGTCGGCAATACCGATCCCTTGTTTAGCGCTTACTCGTAACGCATGAGTCGCTTCAATGCCAACGATATCTTCAATTTCTTGGCAAACGCGCTCTGGCTCAACCTGTGGCAAATCGATCTTATTAAGCACTGGGATAACTTCTAAGCCTTGCTCAATAGCGGTATAGCAATTGGCCACTGTTTGCGCTTCCACGCCTTGGGCAGCATCAACGACCAACAAAGCCCCCTCGCAAGCGCCTAGTGAGCGAGAGACTTCATACGCAAAATCCACATGACCTGGCGTATCAATAAAATTTAGCAAATAGGTTTGGCCATCACGGGCTGTATAATTAAGACTCACGCATTGTGCCTTAATGGTAATGCCTCGTTCGCGCTCAAGATCCATAGAATCAAGCACTTGCGCTTCCATTTCCCGATCGGAAAGGCCACCACAGATTTGGATTAACCTATCAGCCAGGGTGGATTTGCCATGGTCAATGTGGGCAATAATTGAAAAGTTTCTTATATGAGAAAGTTGTTGAAACGCCATATACTCATCGATACAAAAGTTAAAAGCGGTTATTATACCTCAAGCCCAGCATGCCATGTGCTACTATTTACAGTAATATGCCAAAATTAGATGGCTATCAAACGTATATGTTGATTAAAAACAACCCTGCCTTTAAACATATTCCCGTTATTATTATGGCCAGCGACGATACCTTGCTTGATCAAGCTAAGGCACGGTTTGTTAATGCGGATCACTTCCTGATTAAGCCTTTTACCCAAGAAGAGCTGTTGGCGGTATTAACCACCTAATAGATTATTGGGTAAATACCAAACGAAAACTTACGGGTACTTGCGGTGTAATTTTATTTAACATCATCACTGCGCGTAATTTTTCGATGCCCTCGGTTAATTGAAAATCGGCTGCATTAACAATAACCGGTTCAATACTGGTCACTTCTACTTGCTTATCAGCAAGCCTGGTGATTTTTACTTGTGCCATAATGGGCTTTTGCTGGCCATGCAATTGCAAACTGCCTTTTAATGTTTGGGTTTGTGAGCTCCCTACAGCAAGATTTTCTAAGGCTTTTATATCTAGCGTGGTGGTAAATACCGCTGCTGGGTAGTTTTTGGTTTCAAATAACCAATCACGCACCCGCTCATCTCGTAATGTTATTTTAGTATCGACACTAGCAAGGGCAATCACCAGATCGGCCTTACCCGCATCAGTGACATGACCTGACAAGGTGGTAAAACGTTGTGTTTCAGTTACTACATCATTTTTCGTGGTATTAAAGTTTAGTTGCGATTGGGTGCTATCTAGTGTCCATGCAGCGAAGGTTAGCTGGCTGTAACCTAGCATGGCGATCAAGAGTAGTTTTTTCATAGTAGTTCTCCCTAGTAAGATTGGAATTTTTATAGTATGAAGTAAACGTGTGACAATGTGAAATTGATTGTCATCACCGTATCGATAGTTTTTAACTATCGTTTCATAAATCAGCCCCATGCAATTTATTATATTTTCTAGCTTTTTACCGGCAATATTGCATTAATGCTGTAATTAAGATATTCTTTTTATGCTGCATACTAACAAACTATAGGCACTCTCATGATAAATAACGAAATTACGCTACAAGAAATTATCCCTCATTTTAATCAAGATGCGATTGATAATAAGCTACTGCAAGTTGCGGCTGTGCCTCACGAAGTTTTTGAAGTGACCTGGTTACGAGCTATTCAAACATTGACAAAAGCTGACTTAGGTATTGAAGATACGCTAGCATTTACAAAATTTAAAGCTATCATGGTGCTGCATGCCCATCAAATATTTTATTATCGTCAAAAGTGGCGCGAAGATTTTCAGTCTCTCCTAGGCAATTTAGTGCTGGAAAAAATCAAAAACTGTTCATGGGCGCTTGCAACCGCTAGCCAACCGCTAGAAGCTTTACAACCGCTGACTAGATTGTTTGATTTAACTGCAAAGATTTTTTTAAAAATTGACACAAGTTGTGCAGCTAATGAGCTTTCTAATAGCGTTACTCATGCAGCAACCGCTATTCAAGCGCAACCAAATCTATCGATAGCTGGACTACAGCAAACGCTAACACCAATTTATCATCAATTTATCAGTTCCGCAGCCCCCACACTGGTGGCAGCGAATATTGAGGGTCAAAGTAGTACTTTTAATCAGGGGCAGTTAAAAGACGAAATAGATAAAAATACTTTGGCACCTTGTACAACGGATCTCTGCATCACATATGGTCTCAAGCCTGCACAAACACAAAAAATGATGGCTTTATATACTGAATATGCTGCCTTCTATAAAAAATGTGGCGAGGAGCTGCAGTGCACAATCAATAAATTAGAGCACATTATTCCAGGATTTACCCAAGATCAGTTTTTTGCAGCATTGAAAATGGTATTTACTCGTGTTACACAAAATCCACTTGATTATTTAAAAGGGTTTTTAATAGAATTTGCACTACAATTTAAACGCAAACCCGAATTACAGGGTGATTTGACGGTACTTTTAACAGAGATCTATATACCGATCACCAATCAATATGTTATGAAACTAGGCAAGCAAGAAGAAACACCACAGCTTATAACAGCTATAACTATTAAAGGATTATTGGAGGCAGCTAATAACCAAGATATAACAATGTCTTTACAGCAATTAGTAATGCAAGCTCATGGTATTCTTCAAACTCCAGATCAAGAATTACAAAACCATCTCTTAACCTTAGGAAAGTGGGCGGATACCGCCCCAAATACTTCACCTGAAACAGATATACTGCACCAACATCAGCGCATGTATCAACCGGGAGAAACTATACCAGGAACGCTGACTCCCACTGCTGTGCAAGAAGTAAATACCATATTGGAATTTACTCATGCCTTTACTGAAAATACGCATACGATAGTTATAAGCAAAATGCAAGATAACCCTAATCTGTTAACGCTTGCTCGTAATCCAGACCAAGCGCAGCAAGAAGTGCAGCTAATAACACAGCAGAACCTGCCAGCTATTAGGCAAGGTGCTGTCGAAGTATTTAATAGCTCGCTAGAGGCTGCCACCACCATTGAACAAATTGCCGATCTAATAACCACAGCAAGGCCTTTTATCGATTATCATAAAAATGACATTTTGGATATGGTAATTGGGCTAGAAAATACCTCTACCTGGAATACTTGTTTAAAAGCAGCTCGTAATAAGGCTTTAGAATTTTTGAAAGATAAAATGCAAGCAACAGGCAATAATTCAACTACAACACCAGCGTCTGATAGCCTGGATGCTAGCATTACCGCTTTAAAAGGCTATCGTTCCCAACCGCTTTTTGCCGCACACAGGAACCTATGGTTTAAAGGCGGTTGGGGGCGGACGCAAGCACA
>Ga0302307_10000872_pt1 | contig 19503 bp, 16 predicted proteins | sample III_Palsa_E3_2_FD_200530 | JGI IMG/M metagenome (GOLD analysis project Ga0302307, IMG submission 200530) | Peat permafrost microbial communities from Stordalen Mire near Abisko, Sweden - III_Palsa_E3_2 | ecosystem: Environmental > Terrestrial > Soil > Palsa > Peat permafrost | place: Sweden... | reverse complement strand
CGCTTTTCACGTAATGGCGCTGGGGCCCTATTGGAATAAGCGATTTGGTGTCCCTTTCATATTGGATATCCAGGACCCCTGGCGAAATGATTTTTATCTCGATAAGCCCGCATCCGAGCGGCCGCCAAAGTTTTTTATAGCCTATAACATAGACAAATATCTTGAAGCCCGTACGGTTCCCCGGACGGCAGGGATCATTTCAGTTTCCCAGGGTTACTGTGATACCTTCATGCAACGATACCCTTCCATCCAAAGTCATCAATGCCGTGTCATTCCATTTGGCGCGGCTGCGCGGGATATGGACATTATGCGTCAACACATCAGCCGCTCTTCTATCGTTACGTTTTCTCCGGACAAAATAAACATTGTCTATATCGGAAGGGGTGGCCATGATATGCGGTTTGCGCTCGACATCATTTTTACTGCTTTTGTCAAAGGGCGGCAAACCGACCCCGATTTGTTTTCCCGTATCCATTTCTGGTTCATTGGTACGAGTTACGCTGTGGCCGGAACAGGCCGGCAGACGATTGTGCAGGTTGCAAAGGATCATGGAGTAGAGGAAAACGTCACGGAAATCCCAGACAGGATACCCTATTTCGATACCCTGTCTCTCCTGCAGCAAGCCGATATCCTGTTAGTACCGGGATCCACCGATACCAACTATACGGCTTCGAAAATTTACCCGTATATCCTGGCCAGGAAACCTCTCCTGGCGGTTTTTCACCGGAAAAGCAGTGTACTGAAAGTTCTGGAGGATACAGAATATGGCAGCACCGTGATCTTTGATGATCCAAAGGATGGAGCAGACAAGTATGCCGCTGATTGCTTATCGCAACTGAACAAGCTGCTGGCCCAACGCGGGCAAACCATAGATTTCAATATGCAGGGCTTTGAACAGTATACGGCTAAATCGATGACGGAGAAACAGGTCAATTTTTTTAATCAGGTTTTGATACGTTCCACCCATGCAGGCAACTGAATATCATCTTATCAATAAAGGCACCGACAGGCTCGGTTTCGGCTCCGCCGCTCTTACTAGCATGCGCAGCTACAGGGCGATCCGACGGCTCCTAGACATTGCCTTCGAATCAGGGATCACCCATTTCGATACTGCGCCGCTGTATGGCCAAGGCTATTCCGAAAAGATCGTGGGTGAGTTTTTGAAGGACAAGCGGGACAAGGTTACCATAGCCACCAAGTTCGGGCTTGGCGTGGCCCCGGATCGCAAGATCCCCTTTCGGTTGGCGCTGCCCCTGAATTATTATAGGAAAAAATGGACCGGAAAGGTCTTTACCCCGGGTGATGAAGAAGTAGCGCTGTCTTACAGGAATATTCCCCTCCCTCAGATCAGGACAAGTCTTGAGAATAGCCTTCGAAGCCTGAATACCGGTTATATAGATTATTACTTTGTACATGAAGGGCTGCCTTCTTTCCTCGATCCGGAAGCACTGGCGTTCTTGCTGGAACAAAAAAAGAAAGGCATTATCAAATTTCTTGGGATCGCGACGGGTAGCATGAATCTTCGCCAGCTTAAAAAGGACGAATTGATAGGGTGGGACGTCTTGCAATATGAATCCGGCCCGTTTTCGAAAAGCGGCGACATTCAATCGATCTTCCCTGAAAAGACCCACTTTTTCCATAGCAGCCTGAAACATCTTGCCCGGTTCGACCCACCCGGTATCCCCCCGGAAAGTAAAGCCGGTTTTATATTAGCTGAGCAGGTTAAGGGAAACCTCAATGGCAAAGTCCTTTTCTCTACCCGCAGAAGGGAATCACTGGAAAACAATCTCGATTCGTTTAAACGTTATTATAAACAATAGTCCCTTACTAACCGGCCCATGCCTTTCATTGATCTAAACCAACAGGAAATCAGTTTTACCCGGGATGCATTTGATGTGGTCATCATCGGGGCCGGTGCTGCCGGCATCCTTCTGGCCGTTAAACTGTCAGAAAGAGGTAAAAAGGTACTCGTGCTGGAATCCGGTCATTTTACCGAGGATGAGCATCGCCAGTCCCTGAATGAGGTCGAGCAAAGCGGTAAATTGCTCGAGACGGCGATTTGGGGAAGAAAGAGGGCCATCGGCGGTACGACCATAGCCTGGGGCGGACAGTCATTGCCATTTTCCAACCTGGATTTTTGCGAAAGGCCCTGGATCGTCAACAGCGGCTGGCCATTGAAATTGGCTGATCTGGCCGATTATTATCCGCTGGCCAACCGGTTCATGAAGATCGACGAGCTGGATTACGACAAGGATATCCTTACATTGCTCCATTTTGACAAACCGGGCTTCGACCCCGAAAAGATCTGGTACCATTTTGCTAAATGGGCGCCGGAGCCGGATTTCAGAAAGCTGTACGGTGATGACTTGTCCCGGAATGTTACCCTGGTATATAATGCGGTCCTGACCAGGGTTGATATTGACGGCTCAGGAAGAGCCGATGGCATTACGATAAGCAATTATAATGACAGGCAATATAAGATCCCGGTGCAGCAGCTCATTATCGCAGCCGGAGGGATCGAAACCAACCGGATTTTATTATCGAACAACCACCAATCTCCCGCGGGACTGGGCGGAGGATCGGGTTGGCTCGGGAAATGTTTTATGGAACATCCCTGTACGGAGTTAGGGATTGTCACCACTGACAATCCCTACCGCCTGCAGTATTATTTCAATACGCATATAGCCAGGCAGCGACGCTACTCCATCAGGCTCAGTTTGACGGAGAAATACCAACGAGACTTTAAATCCCTCAATGCATCTGCCAGCATAATGTTCGATTACTCCGACCAGGAATTCGATCCCTATCTTGAAATCAAGAACTTTGTCAGGACCCGCAAATTTTCCGGTTCAAAAGAGATTTTTACTAATACAAAAGCCTATGCGCTCAGCGCAAAAGCTTATCTTGCCCATAAGTTCTTTTACAAGCACAAAGCCAGGGCCAGACTGGTAACGATGGGCGAACAGGAGCCCTTGAGAGAAAGCTTTATAGGCCTGAGTGACCGAAAAGACAGATTTGGAACGAACCTGGCCAGGGTTAACTGGCAGTTAACAAAAAAGAGTTGGGATACGGCGGTCGGTTTGGCTGGGATGCTTAAAGAAGAATTGAGCCGTTTGTCTCTTGGTGAACTGACAACACATGCAAAGATCACCGGCGGTAATGAGGATTGGGAGTCCTGCTTGACCGATGTGAACCATCACATGGGTGGGACCAGGATGAGTGAGTCGCCCGTAGAAGGTGTCGTCAATAAAAACTTGCAGGTCTGGGGTCATGATAATCTCTATGTGTGCAGTACCTCCATATACCCGACAAGCTCCCATTCAAATCCCACTCTGACTTTGCTGGCCTTATCCCTACGACTGGTTGATTTTTTGACTTTGCCCCATCCCGAAATATGAAACTTGCGATAGTAACGACGCATCCCATTCAGTATAATGCACCCTGGTTCAGGCTGCTTTTCGAACGCGCCAAAGCTCGGGCCAAAGTGTTTTATACATGGGGGGAATCGTCGCATGGCGCAAAGTATGATCCGGATTTTGACAGGAAAATTGAATGGGATATTCCGCTGCTCGAAGGATATGACTATACGTTTGTCAAAAACACAGCAGCCGATCCAGGTACTCATCACTTCAGGGGAATTATCAATCCTGGCCTTATCAAAGAGATAGAGGAATGGAGCCCGGACGCTATTTTGATCTTTGGCTGGAATTTTCACAGCCACCTGAAATCTATCCGATACTTTCATGGGAAAATCCCGGTTCTTTTTCGCGGCGACTCCACACTACTGGATGAAAAACCCAATGTGAAAAAGTTGATCCGCCGGACATTCCTGAAATGGGTGTATAAACATATAGACTATGCTTTGTATGTAGGCTCGAATAACAAGAACTACTTTCTGAAACATGGCGTCAGTGAAAAGCAGCTTGTCTTTACCCCTCATGCGATTGACAATGGTCGATTTTCAGAGCCGGATGCGGCCTACGCAGAACGGGCAAAAGCATGGCGGGCCACATTGGGAATAGCAGAAGATCAGTTGGTGGTCTTGTATGCCGGCAAGCTTGAGCCTAAGAAGAATCCTTTCTTTTTGATAAAACTGGCCCAAAGTATTGATAACGACCGATTGAAGATTTTAATAGTCGGCAACGGTGTCCTTGAAAATGAACTGAAAGCTGCCGCTGGAGGCGATCCCAGGATCCAGTTCCTGGATTTCCAAAACCAACAGCAAATGCCGGTTGTATACAGGCTGTGTGACGTTTTTATACTGCCTTCAGCAGGCCCGGGAGAAAGCTGGGGATTGGCTGTTAATGAAGCGATGGCCTCCGGACGGCCCGTCATCGTTTCAAGCAAAGCCGGTTGCGCAGTCGATCTGGTCCTGGAGAACAGGAATGGCCTTATTTGTAATAGTGCTGACCCGGCAGAATGCAAAAACTTCATTTTGCAATGCCTGAAGAATAAAGAGCTCCTTTCGGCCATGAGCCATTCTTCAAGACATATCATCAGCCAATATTCATTTGATCAAATCATCGATTCGATAGACGGTCTTTTAGAACAAATCCATAACGGCTAATGTCAGGAAGGAATTTCAAATACCTCGAAGGTCTTAATTCGCTCAGATTTTTTGCTGCATTCTTAGTGATTATCTATCATGCCCAAGGATCATTATTCCAAATCGGGTTAATAAGCGGTAAACCTGTTCCGATATGTGACAAAGGGGATGACGCGGTCGATTTTTTCTTTACCTTATCCGGCTTTTTGATCACCTACCTTTTGTTGATGGAAAACCAGCGGTCCAATACTATCTCCATCCGGAAATTTTATATCCGCAGGATGCTGAGGATCTGGCCTGTTTATTTTTTGATCGTGTTCTTTCGTTTTTTTCTTTATGGTATCCTGTACCCCTTTCTATTGCATACTTCGGAGCCTGATTTTCCCATCGTTAAGGGATTGTCATTATACATTTTTTTCCTGCCTAACCTGGCTGCAGCACTCTATAATGTCGGGCTACTGCATCCTTTGTGGTCGATAGGCGTGGAAGAACAATTTTATTTATTTTGGGCCCCCTTGTTTAAATGGTCCAGGAAACACGTTCATCGCCTGATTGCCGTAGCCATTCCGGTTTGCGTAGGATGGTATTTGCTGGTAGCCAATAATATCTTCGGTTTTGGTCCTGTCACGCAGGAGTTCTTGTTGTCTCAGCGGTTCTTTGCCATGATCATCGGTGCAGGGTTCGCCTTTATTTTATTTTATCGGTTTGACGCATATGACCAATCTTTTTTAGCCAGCAGGGGTTTCCAATTCATTATCCTTGCGATCCTGGTCTATCACTACATCCTTACTGACAGACTTGAATCGCTGCTATGGTTCAGGATGTTAGCGCCTGTCCTATATGGGGCTTTTATTCTCAATGTCTCCGTGGTAACAAGGAAAATAATCTCCCTGGAACGAAAACCGTTCATATTTTTAGGTGAAATATCCTATGGTCTTTACTGTTATCATATGGTAATAGATTTTTTCCTCAAGAAAGGGTTTCAAAAGTTGGTGCCTCATCATATCAACCATACCATCCTGATCTTTTTGTATTTTATACTTATCCTTGGAGGGACCATTCTCCTTTCCTTCCTTTCCTATAAGTATTTTGAGACCAGATTTTTGAAACTAAAAGACAGATACGCTACGATAGAAACCCCGAAACACATACAAGTTAATCTTAACTGATCAAAATGAAAGGAAAAGCTTTTTTGCATCTTCTCAGATTTATCATTAAGGCCGATTTGCCTGATACGCAGACGACGCCTTCGGAAAGGAATGCTTTGGCTAAGTATGCAGCCGGGGCCGGACTGGCTATAGAAATCGGGGTTTTCGAGGGAGTAAATACGGCAATAATTTCCAAAGCCCTGGCAAATGGCGGTAAGCTCTTCGGTATAGACCCATTCTTCAAAGGCAGTTTGGGCATTTGCTATCACAAAATAATTGCCAAATTACATCTTAAAAGGAACGGAGTGGCGGAAAGCGTCGGGATCATCGAAAAATTCAGCTTCGATGCAATCGGCGATGTCCCTGCGACAGTGGATTTTATATTTATCGACGGCGATCATTCTTACGAAGGCATTCGAAAAGATTGGCAACTTTATGCCGGCCTGCTGAAGGCAGATGGTATAATGGCTTTACATGATACGTCTGTCATAGCCGCCGATGGCGATTGGGTGCAGGACTCAGTCCGATATTACAATGATGTAATTAAACATGACGACCGGTTTGAATGGATTGAAACTGTTGACAGAATGAATATATTGAGGAGAAAAGGGAAATAGATTGAAGAAGAATAAAATATTGGTTTTTATCGGCGGCTCCTATGTCTCCGGATTGGAGATATCAACCCTTCACCTGATCAACTCGTTAAAACGGGATGGCCATGACGTACGATGTGTCATAAATGGCTGGAACGACGGGGTTTTCAAACAGAAACTCAACCAGTATAACATCCCATGGTACGAAGTAAAGCTGGGCTGGCTTTATGTGACAAAACCTTTTTGGACACTGGATACATTGGTCCACTGGCCGGGGGCATTTTTGACATGCAGGAAAATACTGAAGGAATTCGAGCCGGATATTTGCCATTTTTCCGCCTATGCTGCCGTTATAATGTTATTTCCTTTATTGAAAGGGCAGAATTGTGTTTACAATCTGCAAGAGCCGCACCTGCCGACGAAGAAAGATCTGTTCATCTACCGGCTTTTGAACAAAAGGATAAAAAGTTTTACCACCGTTTCTAAAAAGATCGTCCGGATGCTTATTGATCTGCAGGTTCCGGAAAAAAAGATCAGGTTAATTTATAACGGGGTTCCCTTGATCCCGGAGAGGCCATTGAAAGTTCCGGGGCAGCCTGTCGTCTTTGGGATCATCGGGCAGGTAGTACCCTGGAAAGGGCATGAGACGCTTATCGATGCGGTTGAATGTTTGGCCGGATCCTCCTCCGCCCCCATCCCCCCCAGTGAATTTATCGTCTATATTTTCGGCAATGATAAAAATGAATATGCCGGAACGCTCAGGACAAAAATTTCTGCCAGGAAACTGGAGCGTTATTTCGAATGGAAGGGGTTCGTGAACGATCAGGCTGCCATTTATAGCCAGCTGGATGTGGCGATTGTGCCCAGTTTATCGGAAGAACCATGCTCGCTCAGTATATTGGAATCGATGATGTATGGAAAAGGGTTAATTGTTTCGGACCGGGGCGGCAATCCCGAACTGGTCAGCCATGAAGAGACCGGGTTCATATTTCCCGCCGGGAATTTCCGATCGTTGGCCTCCTCTATCCTGCCTTTCCTGCAGGACCCCGGCCTGGTCACCCGAATGGGACAGGCCGCCAACCAGACGGCCGCGGAAAAATATACAGATACCAGGATGAAGGACGAATATATAATTGCATATAATGAATCGCTGGACGAAGGATAACGCATCTTCCGATAAGATCACTCTTACTCCATCGGTTTATATTGGGATTTTGATAAGCCTCATCGGAGTTATCTTATTTGATAATCCTGCATACCTGGTTTGTTGCCTGGTGACTTCTTACCTGCTGATGTACCTGCTGTGGAAAAAGTCCCGGCCGGGCATCCTGGTTTTTGTGCTGCTGATGCAATGGGTACAGGTCATCGCCTATGTACTCTGGATGAACAACTTTGGTTTTGACATTAACCGCCTCAGCAGTCACGCCGGCACTGCCGTCTTCCTGTCTTGCCTGGGATTGGTCATAATGGCTGCAATACTCTCCAACTGTTTGAAAACGCTGGAATTCCCTTCGTTGGAAGAGTTGAACGTGCAGGCCAAGCTGATCGATGAGAAAAAAATACTGATCTTATACCTGATCTCGACTTTTTTCCTTGGCGGTTTAGGCTTTGCCTTCGGGAGTAACCCCGGGCTTTATCAGATCCTTACGACACTGGGATCGCTCAAATGGGTGTTTTTCATGGTTTATGGCTATGTAGCATGGATCAATAAAAAAAACCGGCTTATACTGGCCATCATTATTGTCTTCGAATTCACCACTTCCCTGTATGCTTATTTTTCAACTTTTAAGGAAGTCATCTTTTATACTATCATATTGGCCCTGAGCTTTATCCGGACCGTCAATTTTAAACAACTCTTTTATGGGATAACTGTCTCTGTCGCCCTCGTTTTTCTAATGCTTACATGGACCGCTATTAAATCCGATTACCGGAAATTTCTCAACCAGGGGACCAAACAACAGGTTGTTGCAGTGTCGAGATCTGATGCGTTCGGTAAAATAGAGGAAAAAGTTAAGGCGCTGAGCTGGGCCGATTACCAGCGGGTACTGGACCTGTTCCTTTATCGGACCCAGTATATATTGCACCTGGCAAAAACGATGGACCATGTTCCGGAACTACTTCCTTATGAATATGGCCGGATATGGTGGGATAATATCTCCTTCGTTTTAATGCCCAGGCTTTTTTTTCCGGACAAACCGGTTTACGAGGCCACAGTAAAAACGAATAAATACACCGGTTTTCGTTACGCCGGTCTTAAACAAGGGGCGTCTTTCAGCCTGGGATATTTTGCAGATTCATATATAGATTTTGGTTACGTGGGTATGTTTTTCCCGATCGCCCTGATCGCACTTTTTATATTTTTTATTTATCGCACCCTATACCGGTTTAGCAAAATCAATGTCCTGATGCGGTACGCCGTGATAAACGTTACATTGATTGATTTTGCATCTTTCGAGTCCGATGGGCTTTTCATTTTCGGAAGATTGCTTTTGATGTTCCTCGTCTATTGGTTTCTATCGAAATATGTCCTCATGTTCATTCAAGGCTGGCTTTATAAACCGCGGGTACCGACAAAATGGACCAAATGACCAGTAAAAGGGTTTGCCTGTTATCCAGGAAGCCAGGCCGTTTTTTTAGCATCGAAAGGATATTCAGTCAATTGAAGCCTTTATTGAGCAATTATATTTCCGTAGATGAGTGGAGGGCTGAATATTCCAGGTTTGCACCGCGCGAATTGCTGGCTAATATCCGGTCGGCGAAGAAATGCAAGGCGGATATTTATCACGTCACCGGTGATATTCACTATATCGTTTGCGCCTTACCCCCCAACCGGACGCTGCTGACGATTCATGACTGTGTGTTCCTGTATAGTGCCACCGGGATAAAACGCCGTCTGCTGAAATGGTTATTGCTCGATATGCCTGTACGCCGGTGCCGGCTCATTACAACTATTTCAGAAGCTACAAAAAAGGATATCCTGGACCATACAGGATGCTCCCCCGAAAAAATCGTGGTGATCCCTGACCCGGTACCCGGCGGCATTTCTTTCATTCCTGCGGAGTTTAAGACAGCACAGCCGCGTATCTTGTTTGTCGGGACAACTACTAACAAAAACCTCCTTCGCACGGCGGAAGCATTGGAGGATATCCCATGCAGCCTGGATATCATTGGCCCCCTTTCTCCTGACCAAATGCAAGCCTTGTCTGACCATCGGATACAGTACACCGGATATTCCGGCCTTACCGACGAAGAAATGGCGGCGAGATATGTCAGCGCCGACCTCATCCTTTTCCCTTCCACATTCGAAGGGTTCGGCCTACCCATTATCGAAGGACAGAAAGCGGGAAGACCAGTGATCACCAGTGATCTAAGCCCGATGAATGAAACAGCCGGCGGCGCTGCCTGCCTGGTCAATCCATTCGAAACAACTTCCATCCGGCAAGCAGTGCTCAGGGTCATCGGAGACGCAGCTTTCCGCGAACAATTGGTGAGTGAAGGCTTTCGTAATGTGGCCCGGTTTTCACAGGAGACGATCGCCCTGCAGTACATTGAATGCTACAGAAAATTATTAAACTGATTACCCATGTGCGGGATAGCAGGAATATTGAATTTTAAAGACGTGCCGGCCAATGAGGGTCACATCCGTCAAATGACCGGCGCTATGTCACATCGCGGACCCGATGCAGACGGAATCCTGGTCGAAGGACCGCTGGCGCTCGGGCACAGAAGATTGGCCATCATAGACCTGTCGCCCGACTCCAACCAGCCATTTACCGACAACTCCGGCCGGTATGTCATGGTCTTCAATGGAGAAATGTACAATTTCAGGGAAGTGAAGCCGACTATCCATGATTACGACTTCAAAACCACCGGCGATACGGAAGTGCTGATCGCGGCGTATGCGAAATGGGGCCCTGATTGTATCACTCATTTCCGGGGCATGTTCACGTTTGCCATCTGGGACCGCCAGGAAAAAGAATTGTTTGTCGCCCGTGACCGCATGGGCGTGAAGCCCCTATATTATTATATCGATCAGGGTAAATTTATCTTCGCTTCCGAGATCCGTGCCATCCTGGCTTCCGGTCAGGTAAAAAGGCAACTCGATCCCTCGGCGCTGCTGGACTATTTCAGTTATCAATCGATCAGTTCTCCGGCCTCTCCCGTAGAAGGCATCCGGCAGCTGGAAGCGGGTACCTGGATGAAGATCAAATCCGGGCGGCAGGAAAAAAGAGTGTATTGGGACGTAACAACGGCCAGGACCACCGATTTTGATTTCTCAGACCGGCAGCAAGTCCAGCGAAAGATCCGTGACCTCACACTGCAATCCGTCGAACGCAGACTGGTCAGCGATGTGCCTGTAGGGGCCTTTCTTTCCGGCGGAATAGACTCCAGCGCTGTTGTCGGGCTGATGGCGGAGGCCGGCAGTTCCAGGCCCAATACCTTCAACGTTTCCTTTGATGAAAAAGAGTTCGATGAATCGCACTATGCGGAACTGATCGCCAAAAAATTCAATACACAGCATACCCGGCTATTGATGAAGCCCACGGTATTCCTGGATGAATTGCAAAATGCGCTGGATGCCATGGACACTCCCAGTGGAGATGGTATCAACAGTTATGTGGTATCGAAAGCCATTCGTCGCAATGGAATGACCGTAGCCTTGTCGGGTGTGGGAGGCGATGAGCTGTTTGCCGGTTATCCTTTTTTCGCGCAGTACCTTCAGTTGCAACGGATCAAAGGCTGGTGGACATTGCCGGCCGGACTCAGGCAGATGTTGGCCAATACCTGGGCCGGAAGACAGGCACAAGGAAAAAAAGCAAGGATGAAACAACTGCTGGAACTGCCTTCGATGTCGATCGACCATTCCTACCCCGTTTTTCGCCAGATGCTTTCCCCTCACCTGATTCAGCAATTGACCACCCTGGCGGACAACCACAGGCCGACTACCCCAACCACCCCGACTATTGTCGGTCAGGAACTGTCGGCCCGGTCAGGAGAGCTTCGGCGCCTGCCTCTACTGAGCCAGGTATCGGCAGCAGAATACCTGGGCTATACCCAGCACACCTTATTGAAAGATACCGACCAGATGAGCATGGCCGTCTCCCTGGAAGTCCGCGAGCCCTTTTTCGACCAGGACCTCGTCGAATTTGTGTTGGCCATTCCCGATCAACTGAAAAAGCCAACCTATCCCAAAAGCCTGCTGGTCGAATCGCTGAAGCCGCTACTGCCGGATGAAGTAGTGCACCGGAAAAAGCAGGGATTTCTGTTCCCGTGGGATGTCTGGCTGAGGACGGAACTGAAAGCATTTTGCGAGGAACGCCTGCAGCGGATCGCTCAGCGTCCCTTTATACAGGGACCGGCACTGATGGCCTACTGGAAACGATTCCTGGCCGGCGACAAGGATATCCGGTGGGGAGAGATCTGGTTGTTCGTTGTATTGGAATACTGGCTTGAAAAAAATGCGATTGCCTAGACCATGGACAAAAAGAAAGTTTTAGTCCTTGTCGATTGGTTTGCGCCCGGCTATAAAGCCGGCGGCCCGATTCAGTCCTGTGTCAACTTCTCTTTTGCCATGAAAAATGTTTTCGACGTAGCCGTGCTGACGACCGATACCGATCATGGAGATACGGCGCCCTATCCGGGAATACCGGCCGGCCGCTGGATCAACAATATCCATCCGGATTTCAAGGTCAATTATCTGCGGAAAGCGACACTTGACCGGTCGGCCATGAAAAAGGAGATTCTGACGGCGGATGCCGACTTCGTTTACCTGAACCATTTGTTTTCCCCTCTCTTCGTCGTATACCCTTTGTGGCTGAAATACCGTGGCAAACTGAAGGCAGAGGTCGTGTTATGTCCCCGCGGCGCTCTTTATGACAGCGCTTTGTCTGTCAAACCCTGGAAGAAGACCCCCTTCCTGAGATTTTTCCGGCTGCTGGGCATTCATAAAAAGATTCGCTGGCATGCGACCAATCAGCGGGAAAAAGAAGCCATAGAAAGGTTTTTCCCCGGCAGCAACATCTTCATCGCTGACAATCTGCCGAATGCCAATCAGCCAGAGTTTGTACCTGTTCCCAAACAGGCAGGAAAGGTCAAATGCATTTTCATCGCGCGGATCTTTCCGATCAAAAATCTCCTGTTCCTCCTGCAGGTGTTAGCTAAAGTCCGGGCGGAAGTGGAGCTGACCGTCATAGGCCCGGTGGAGGATAAGGAATATTGGGAGACTTGTCAAAAGGCCATCACCCAGTTACCCGCCCACATCCGGGTCAGTTATGAGGGACCGAAGAGGAACGATCAGCTGATGTCTGTCCTGCAAACCCACCACCTGTCTATCCTTCCGACGACCGGCGAGAACTTCGGCCACTCGATCTTCGAAGCCTTCCTGGCCGGCCGGCCGGTGCTGATCAGTGACCAGACGCCCTGGCTCAATCTGCCTGCCCGAAAGGCGGGGTGGGACCTCCCGCTGACAGATCCGGTTGCTTTCGCCCGTGTCATAGAGGAAGTGGGGGCCTGGGACCAATCCCTTTTTGACGAGTGGGCCTTGTCAGCCTGGCAATATGCCCACGAGTTCATAAAAAACCCGGAACTTACACAGCAATACCTCAATTTGTTTGCATGAGCGGCATGATACGCCAACAGGTCGATAATTCTTCCTACCGGACCAGCATTGACATCGGGGCATCCCGGTTGAAACAAATTTCCTGGTACCTGACGAATATTATTTTTTTTAAAAACCCGTTTATTATCCTGTCCGGTCTGAAGGTCTCGCTACTGAGATCCTTTGGGGCAAAACTGGGCAAAGGCGTAGTGATCAAGCCATCCGTCAGCATCAAGTATCCCTGGAAACTGCAGGTGGGCGACCACTCCTGGATCGGGGAAGAAGTGTGGATAGATAACCTGTCGACGGTGACTATAGGGAAGAATGTCACTCTTTCCCAGGGCTGCCTCCTTTTGACCGGGAGCCATGATCATACCCGGACCAGTTTTGATTTTCTTTCTTATCCTATTGTGCTGGAAGATGGGGTATGGATCGGCGCCAGGGCGGTAGTATCAGGAGGAATTACCTGTGGATCGCACAGCGTCCTGGGCATCAATGCCATTGCCGAAAAAGACCTGGAGCCTTACACGATCTATAAGGGAAATCCTGCTGTCCCGGTACTTGGGCGTGTCGTACGCTGATAGATAGCATAAGATACAATATGAGCAAAGATCATCTGAAAGGCCTTACCCCCCTGCGCTTCTTCGCAGCATTCTTCGTCATCATTTCACACGGTAATATTTCATTAGAGAAAATGGGGTTTGCTCAATTCGCCACATTGCCATTCTTCAACCGGGGCGGCGATGCGGTGGAATTCTTTTTTGTCCTTTCCGGGTTCCTGATCACTTATCTTCTCCAAAAGGAAATCCGCCAGACAGGGACCGTGTCGATCCGGAAGTTTTATTTGCGGAGGGTTTTCAGGATCTGGCCCCTCTATTTCCTCATCATCATCATCGGATTTGTCTTTTTAGGGGTTCTTTATCCCAAACTGACCGGCCAGCGTTTTTTTGAGTTTCCTCTTCTCAAAGGTTTGCTCCTGTTTGTCTGCTTCTTACCCAATTATGCTACTTCGCTTTATCCGACCGGTATGATGTATCCTTTATGGTCTATAGGGGTGGAAGAGCAGTACTACCTTTTCTGGGCCCCGTTGGTAAAGGGCTTCCGTAACAAATTGCCGGCCCTGATCGCCCTTTTCCTGGTCCTTGCGTATACCTGGTATTGCCTGATCGTGTATCATGTCCTGCACTTTGCGAACGACAGGGTAGAATACTTCTTCAAGACCCAGAAATTCTACGCCATGGCTACCGGCGCCTTTTTCGGCCTGGTCCTGTTCAGGTACGCCGACCGGTACCGGCAATCTTTTTTGAGCAGCCCATGGGTGCAGGGACTGGTCCTCGCCATGATCGCGTATTACTATATCATCGGCTATCCCTTCACCGATACCCCACCGGTTCATTTTTTCATGACTTTTCTTTACGGACTTCTGGTGCTTGGCTTCTCTGCCCTGGAAAAGCCTATCGTCAACCTGGAGATACGCCCGCTCGTTTACCTGGGCAATATTTCTTACGGCCTGTACATGTTTCATATGACAGTCGATTACGTCCTGCGGTTCTTTGCTATTCATTTTCACCTGGAAAGGCTCGGCCTGACGCTGCTGCTGCCGATTTACCTGCTGGCTTTGCTAAGCGGCACTATTGTGGTAGCTTCGTTGTCTTATAAGTATTTCGAATCGTATTTTCTCAGGCTGAAAGAAAAATATGCTTAGCAAGAGAATAGAAGTAAATCATCAGGTAATTAAAGAATCCCTTCGCATTCGAAAGGTGGAGGAAAAATTCCTTGAACTGTTTTCGCAGGGCAAGCTGAATGGCACCGTCCATACCTGCGTGGGGCAGGAATTCTCTGCCGTGGCCTTCGCGGGCCAGCTCAAAAAAAAAGATTTTATTTTCTCTAATCACCGCTGCCATGGCCATTACCTGGCTTTCACCGGGGATACACGGGGATTACTGGCCGAATTGCTGGGCAAGGCCTCCGGCACCTGCGGGGGCATCGGCAGCAGCCAGCATCTTTGTCACAACAACTTTTTTTCCAACGGCATCCAGGGCGGCATCGTTCCGGTCGCAGCCGGGTATGCACTGGGTAACAAGCTGAAGGACACCGGCGCCATCGGTATCGTCTTTATCGGGGACGGCACGCTGGGAGAAGGTACGCTGTATGAGACGATGAATATTATTTCCAAATGGGAGGTTCCTCTTCTCATCGTCTGCGAGAATAATTTTTATGCGCAATCCACCCCCCAGCATATCAACCTGGCCGGCGATATCCTCGCCCGGGCGGAAGCGTTTGGCATAAAGACGGGGAAGGGAAATACCTGGGACCCTGAGGAACTGCTGCAACAGGCCCGCGAGGCGATCGATTATGTCAGAACGGAAACGAAGCCCTGCTTCTTCCTGGTGGAAACCTACCGGCTGAATGCCCACAGTAAGGGTGATGACGACCGTGACCCGGCTGATGTCGCACGCTACAGCGAGAAAGACTTTCTGAATATTTTCAGGAAAGAAGAGCCGGCCTATTATCAGAAATACCGGGAGGCCCTCGACCAGGAAATCGATTCCCTCGTCACGGATATCCTCGGTGAGGCAGACCTGCCCATCGATGACTATTACCGCCCGGAGGCTGTTCCGCCAGGCAAGGACTGGGCCCCGCTGGAACCGATCAATAAAAGGCAGGTCGAGTTGTTGAATGCCTGGTTCCGTGAAAAGATGTCGACGGCTGATGACATCGTTTTTCTGGGCGAAGATGTCCTTTCACCCTATGGGGGAGCGTTTAAGGTCAGCCGGGAACTTTCTTTCCTGCGGCCCGAACGGGTCTTCTCCACGCCTATCTCGGAATCGGCGCTAACCGGCATTTCGAACGGCCTGGCCCTGAATGGGTTCAAGCCCTTTGCCGAGATCATGTTCGGCGATTTTATGACCCTGGCCTTCGACCAGATCGTCAACCATGCGTCGAAGTTCCACCATATGTTCAATAAGAAGGTCACCTGCCCCGTCGTCATCCGTACCCCGATGGGCGGCAAGCGCGGCTATGGGCCTACTCACTCCCAGACGCTGGATAAATTCCTTGTGGGAATTGACAATGTAAAGACTGTAGCGATCAATACCTTTCTCGACCCGGCAGTTTTCTACCGTTCCGTCTATGCTGAGCGGCATCCTGTCATCGTTATCGAAAACAAGACAGACTACGGAAAAAAGATAGCCCAGCAACGGCTGACCAATTTCATCTACGAGTATAACAATGATCCATACCCGGTGGTCCGGGTCCGCCCGGCAGTTTCCCTCCCCACGCTGACCATCGTCGCCTATGGCGGGATGGCGGATACGGTAGCCGGACTGCTGGACCAGGTATTCGCGGAGACCGACTATAAACCCGAGCTGATCGTCCCTTCATTGATCTCGCATCTTCCCGTCGAATTGGTCGCGGAATCTGCGGCCAGGACAAGCCGGTTGCTGGTCATCGAAGAAGGAACCGGCTATGCAGGCATCGGCGCCGAGTTGATCGCGTCGGTCGTGGAAAGGACGGAATATAAGATCAGGACCAGGCGCATCACTGCCTTGCCCGTCCCAATCCCATCCGTCAAATCGCTTGAAAATATCGTTCTTCCCGAAAAGATCAGGATCTTGCAGGAGATAGCAGCAAGCTTTCAATAAACAATGGCACTATTACAGGAAATTCAGGTTCCCCTCCTCGCCGTCAATGACACCAGCCTCACAGTGGTGGAAGTCGTCTTGTCCACCGGGGCGAAGGTCAGCAAAGGCGACCTGCTCATGGTACTCGAAACTTCCAAGACCACTTACGATGTCGAGGCCGGGGCGGAAGGTTATATACAATACCTGTGCGAACAGGACCGTGACTATGAAGTGAATGAAGTGGTGGCGAGGATCTACAGTGAGGCGGCTGAAGCCCTGGCAGCTCCGGTACCTGCACGCAGGACCGCGCCCTCCGCGACTGCCACGCCTTCCACGAACGGGCTATCGTCGCATCCCGGTGCATCTCATCCAGGCGCCGCCGCATCTTTCGCCGTTCAGCCCGCTGCCACGTCATCATCACCCATCTCTGTGCCTGTCGCTGCCGCCGGCCCACTGCCGCATTGGAAAGGGGAAACCCTTTTTTCGAAGGAAGCCGTCCGGCTCATGACCGCCGGTGGTCTCGACAAATCGGTCTTTGCCGGAAAAGATTTTGTATCGGGCGCCGATGTACTGGCTATTTTGCAGCCACCTGCGGCGGTGGCCACATCCGCGCCTGCGCGATCCGTCACTGCCACCCGCAGCCTGCCGGCGACTCCGGCATATGCAGATCCTCAAAAAGTCATTGTAGAAAAACTGTCCAAGGCCAAGCGCCGGGAAATCGAATACCTCAGCGAGGTCCAATCAACCGGGCTGACCAGTACGGTGCATAGCTTCGTGGATACTGAAGGGATCTTCACCCATATCAACCGCTCCCAGAAATATCTCAAAGACTCCTTACTGCCGGTGATCATTTACGAAGTCGCAAGATTGCTGGCCGACTATCCCCTGCTCAATGGGTATTATACGGAAGAGGGCGTCGCCCTGTACAAGGAAATCAACGTCGGCTTCGCCATCGATATCGATAAAGGCCTGAAGGTATTGAAGATACCCCGGTCAGCGGACACCGGCATTACCGGGCTGGAATCGACGATCATCGAATTGTCCGGCCGCTATCTCGATGATACCCTGCAGATCGAAGATCTCAGCGATGTCACGTTTACCATCACCGATCTCTCCGCCGAAGGCATCGCATTTTTCCACCCGCTGATCAATAAAATGAACAGCGCCATTTTGGGCGTCTCGGCCATCGATACCAAACTGCAGCGTTGCGCACTCAGCCTTACCTTCGATCATCGCGTGACGGAAGGCAAACTGGCGGCCCGGTTCCTCAACGATTTGAAGAACAGACTGGAGTCCTACCGGCAACAGACTTCCCCATACCAGGATATCAGCTGTTTCAAATGTTTCAAGTCATTGAAAGAGGATCTGGGTGGTTCGGGTTTTGCCCGTTGTATTACGCCGGAAGGAAAAGAAGGATACATTTGCCAGACTTGTTTTAAAGGCTTTTAGTATGGAAGAAAAGATCAAAGAGATCATTGCCGTTTTCATCAAAGTGCCTGCCGGGCAGATCGGGCCCGCTACCACCATAGGCCGTTCGGCCGTTGGCAGTTCCATCCTGCTGCACCGGATGTTCGCTAGACTGGCGGAGGCCGGGTGGGTAGGCGATAATTACAGTGATATAAAGGTCTATGCTGACCTATGGCCAGCTGGTCCTCCCGTCACAGGAGCAGGCCCGGCGCCGGCTTTCCCCGCTGCAGGGATGACCACGGCAGTGTCGCCTCTTGCCACGGTTTCGTCAGACCGATTCCCGGCGGCCGACCTGGCCATGCCGGGTGTAGGCATCGATATGGAAGAAATTTCGGCCATGCCGGAGACTCCGGATTTCCGGTCAGCCGAGTTTTACCGGATGAACTTCACCTCCGCGGAGATGGCCTACTGCATTTTGCAGACAGATCCGTATTCCTCCTTTGCCGGCCTGTTTGCTGCCAAGGAAGCTATCGTCAAGGCAGATCCGCAGTTTCGTAGCCGCCCCTTCAACACTATAGCCATCGACCATACGCCGGAAGGCAAGCCCGTGTACCCGGGATTCGGTTTGTCTGTTTCCCATGCGGGCGGAATGGCAGTGGCCATTGCAGTACGCGGAGGGATCGATTTTTCTTACGGCCCATCCTACGGGCCAGCCGGTCAGCATCCCATCTCTTTTCAACCCGTACCTCCGGACCGCCCGGCCGGCTCCGGCACCTGGATAGCATGGCTGGCCCTGTTGCTGGCCGTCGCAGCATTGGTGATCGTTTTAACGCACTGAGATGAAGATTACCATTATTACAGCCACTTATAACAGTGCTGCCACTGTAAGGGACACACTGAACGCCGTTAGAGAGCAGGACTATGCCGACATTGAGCATATTATAATCGACGGAAAGTCTACAGACGATACCCTGATCATTGTATCCGGCTTTCCCCACGTCGCCAAAGTCGTCTCCGAAAAGGACAACGGGATCTACGATGCCATGAATAAGGGCATAGGCCTGGCCACCGGAGACATCATCGGGATCCTGAATTCAGATGACATCTATATCGATCGTACTGTATTGTCCGCCGTTGCGCAGGCCTTTGCCGATCCGGAAGTAATGACCGTGTATGCCGATCTGCAATATATCGATGCCGGTGATATTAACTGCATCCGGCGCACCTGGGTCGCCGGTCCTTTCAAAAAGAAGAATTTCTACTATGGCTGGATGCCTCCCCACCCCACCTTTTTCGTCCGGAAAGAAGTATACCGGCAAACCGGGCTTTTTAGTACGGACTTGCGTTCGGCTGCCGACTATGAGCTGATGCTCCGCATCTTGTTGAAATATGGCTTCAGTGTCAGGTACTTGCCCCGGGTCATCGTAAAGATGCGGATGGGCGGCATGAGTAACGCCTCGCTGAATAACCGGCTGCGGGCCAACAGGGAAGACCGACTGGCATGGAAGTTGAACGGGTTGAAGCCTAATTTCTTTACTTTGTATCTTAAACCCCTTAGAAAAATCCATCAATTTATCATTAAGTAATA
>Ga0302307_10000863_pt1 | contig 19594 bp, 11 predicted proteins | sample III_Palsa_E3_2_FD_200530 | JGI IMG/M metagenome (GOLD analysis project Ga0302307, IMG submission 200530) | Peat permafrost microbial communities from Stordalen Mire near Abisko, Sweden - III_Palsa_E3_2 | ecosystem: Environmental > Terrestrial > Soil > Palsa > Peat permafrost | place: Sweden... | reverse complement strand
CGAGCAAATCACGAAATGCTAATAAACGAAAATCCCCATACTGTGTGCTAATATCAGTTTCCCGCTCTAATTTTACCGTTTGCTCATTGGCAAGACGGTAATGAATTAAATCAGCAATAGTACCCATTTTAATACCATGCTCTTTAGCAAACGCTTCTAATTGCGGACGGCGCGCCATTGTGCCATCTTCGTTTAATATTTCCACTAACACACCACAATCACCGGCATTAGCAAGCTTTACTAAATCACATACTGCCTCGGTGTGGCCTGCACGCGTTAATACACCACCTACTTGCGCCATTAACGGAAAAACATGCCCAGGTTGCACAATATCACTGGCTTTGGCATGTAAAGCGCTAGCCGTTTTAATGGTGATCGCTCTATCCGCACAGGAAATACCTGTCGTAACGCCGGTAGCAGCTTCAATAGACACGGTGAAATTAGTGCGATATTGAGTATTATTACTTTTCACCATCAAAGGTAATTGTAAGCGCTCACAACGCTCGCGGGGCATAGGCAGGCAGATTAAACCACGCCCATAACGTGCCATAAAGTTAATGGCATCAGGTGTGACAAATTGCGCGGCCATTACCAAATCGCCTTCATTTTCCCTATCTTCATCATCCAGTAAAATCACCATTTTACCTTGGCTAATATCGGCAATAAGCTCTTCAGTAGTATTTAAAGATATAGCGTGTGTGGTTTTTTCTAACATTGTGGTGCGGCCTTTTTATAAATTAAAACCATGGTTTGCTAAAAACTCAGAGGTGATAACGCTCGCTTTTTCCTGTGCCGGTAGATCTTCTAATAATCGTGCTAAATAACGCGCTACCAAATCAACTTCGATATTCACTTTTAAACCGAGCTTAGCATTTTGTAAGGTAGTTTGCGCTAAGGTATGCGGCACTAGCGCGACGCTACAGGTGTCATCTTGGATATTACTGACGGTTAAGCTAATGCCATCAAGCGTAATAGAGCCTTTTAACGCCACAAATCGCGATAGTTCTTGGGGAATACGTATACTCATCACCACTGAATTGCCGACTGCAACTCGTTGCGTTATTTCTCCAATACCATCAACATGGCCGGTGACTAAATGGCCACCTAAACGCGTGGTAGGCGTTAAACATTTTTCTAAATTCACCGCTTGATTTATTCTACAGCGCCCAAAGGTGGTGCAGGTTAAGGTTTCGCCAGATAAATCGGCAAAAAAACCGGTCGGTGTTAAGCTTGCTGCTGTTAAGCAAACGCCATTGACAGCAATGCTATCACCCACTAAAACATCACTTTTATCAAGCGAGCCTGTGTTAATTTTTAAACGACAATCGCTGCCTTGGCGCTCGATACCTGCAATACTACCTACTGCTTGGATAATACCTGTAAACATATGTTATCTACTCTTCGCTATTAATATATATTGGAGACTAGCCCCAGTCCTCGGAAATACCATTTTAAACACTTATTTTACTTTGGCGGTAATTCGCCAATCATCACCTATTGCAACAATTTCTTCAATCAATAATTCAACAGCGTCTTTTAAATGCGTCAGGTGTGGTAAATGCATTAACCCACGGCCTTCATTGCCCAGTAATTTTGGCGCCATGTAAATAATACATTCATCGACAAGCCGCGCCGCTACTAAAGCGCCCGTTAATCGGCTACCGGCTTCTACCCAAACGTCATTGATTTTTTTATCAGTCAGTAATTGTAATAAAGCGAGTAATTGTACCTGATTATTTTCTGTAGCGGGTAACACGGCAACTTCAGCCCCCAATTGCTCTAACGCCTGACGCCTTTTAAAATCTTGGCTGCACGTTGCCACTAAAATAGCACCTGGGGATGAAAATAATTTTGCTTGGGGTGATAAGCGTAATTGCGAGTCAAGGATTACGCGCAAAGGTTGACGGGTTACGTGAGGTAAGCGTACGTTTAATAAGGGATCATCAGCGAGCACAGTGCCTATACCTGATAAAATAGCACCACTACTTGCTCTGCCTAATTGCACATCCTCACGCGCTTTTGCAGAGGTAATCCATTGGCTTTCACCATTTGCCATTGCCGTACGGCCATCCAGACTCATCGCGGATTTTACCCGTACAAAAGGGCGATGGCGCGTCATACGAGAAATAAAACCACGGTTTAATTTAATAGCGGCTTCTTGACCTGTACCCACTTCCACGGTAATACCTGCTGCTTGCAGTTGTGCAATACCCTTACCACTGACTTGTGGGTTAGGATCGATCATAGCAACCACCACACGTGCAATACCTGCCGCTACAATAGTATCGACGCAAGGAAGTGTTAAACCGGAGTGGGCGCAAGGCTCTAAGGTAACATATAAGCTAGCGCCATGCGCTTTAATGCCTGCTTGTTGTAATGCATAGACTTCTGCATGTGGCTCGCCAGCTACTTGATGCCAACCTTCTCCAATAATTTCATGATGATTGGCTATTACACATCCTACACGGGGATTAGGCGCGGTAGTATAAAGACCGCGTGCGGCTAGCTCTAAAGCCCGGTGCATATAATGTTGGTCGCTCATCGTCATCATGCCATCCGTATTATTGCTGTGATAAGCGCTCGACTTCTTCACGGAATTCTTGTACATCCGTAAAGCTGCGATACACAGACGCAAAGCGAACATAGGCAACTTTATCTAAAGCATGTAAAGCTTCCATCACCCAGGCACCGATTTGTTGCGATTCCACTTCACGCTCACCGCTAGCCCGCATGCGATAGGCAATGCGGTTAATGGCCTCTTCAATTTGTTCCATGCTCACAGGCCGTTTTTCAAGTGCGCGTAAAATACCGTTACGTAATTTATTTTCATCAAAAGGCACACGGCTACCATCACGCTTAATAACCCTGGGCATTACAAGTTCGGCAATTTCATAGGTTGTAAAACGCTCTTGGCAAACTACGCATTCACGCCGACGGCGAATTTGTTCACCATCACCTGCTAAACGGGAATCAACCACTTTCGTATCTTTTTCACCACAAAATGGGCAATTCATACTTAACCTCGTGCGTAAACAGGAAAACGCGCGCACAATGCGTCAACTTGGCCACGTACACGTTCTATAACAGGGCTATCCGCATTGCTATCTAATATATCAGCTATCCAATGGGCAAGTTGCTCCACTTCTTTTTCAGCAAAACCACGCGTGGTCACTGCAGGCGTACCAATGCGTAAACCACTGGTCACAAAAGGTGAGCGGGGATCATTGGGCACCGCATTTTTATTTAAGGTAATGCGCGCTTGCCCTAAGGCTTCTTCAGCTTCTTTACCGCTTAAGGTATGACCAATTAAATTCACTAAGAATAAATGATTATCAGTGCCACCTGATACGATACTAAACCCTCTAGCAATTAACGTGTTCGCCATAGTTTGAGCATTTTTTATGACTTGTTGTTGATAGGTTTTAAATGAAGGTTCTAGCGCTTCTTTAAAGGCAACCGCTTTACCGGCAATCACATGCATTAATGGGCCACCTTGTATGCCAGGAAATACGATGCTGTTAAATTTCTTTTCCAGCTCAGGGTTAGCTTTGGCCAATATCAAGCCACCACGAGGCCCACGTAATGTTTTATGGGTGGTACTGGTCACAACGTCAGCAACTTTAATCGGGTTAGGGTAAAGCCCTGCTGCTACTAATCCTGCGACATGGGCCATATCTACCATCAAATAAGCGCCAACTTTATCGGCAATAGTGCGGAATAATTGCCAATCGATGATGCGGGAATAGGCAGAAAAACCAGCTACTATCACTTTTGGTTTATGTTCTAAAGCCAACGCTTCAATTTCAGCAAAATCTAATAAGCCTGTTGTGGTGTTGATTCCATATTGAATAGCATGATACAGTTTACCAGAAAAGCTGACTTTTGCACCGTGAGTTAAATGCCCACCATGCGCAAGACTCATCCCAAGCACCGTATCACCTGGCTCCAGCAAAGCCATATATACGGCTGCATTGGCTTGCGATCCTGAATGCGGTTGCACATTGGCATAATCTGCCCCAAATAACGTTTTTACTCGCTCACGCGCCAGTTCTTCCACAATATCAACATATTCGCAGCCCCCATAATAACGCTTACCAGGATAACCTTCTGCGTACTTATTAGTTAGCACCGAGCCTTGGGCTTGCATAACGCGCGGGCTAGTGTAATTCTCAGAAGCGATTAATTCAATATGCGCTTCTTGGCGTTGTTCTTCATGGGTAATGGCTTGCCATAAGGTAGGATCGAAGTCTGCAATGGTCATCGTGCTCATGTACATGGAATAGGGCCTCATCAGGGAATTAGTAAGCTTTGGTATTGTACCTGAAATGGGGGATGAACGCACTGAATGAGAGGTGGCTCTGAAGCCCTTACCCTGCTGGTTGAAGCGGTTCACGTCTACCGTTTAGTATTTTGCCAATAAAGGTATCCTTTACAAAATATCGATAGCAAGCAATAACCACCACTAACGCCAAGCTATAAATCACGACAAATTTTACTGCCATGGGCCAAGGGCTAGCTAATAGGCCGACCTGTAGAGCTAACACAACGGGGATGTGGGTTAAATAGACCCAATAACTTACCTCAGTAAGCGATTTAATCAGCGTGTTAGCTTTATTCAAATACGTTTTAAATAAGCCAAACAAACCAAAAATCAACATCCAGCAGGCTAGCATTTTTAAGGCGTAGCTGACGATTTTCAGGTAATAATATTGTGGCGCTTCAAAAACCAATTGATAGTGAAACTCTAGGGTTAAACACAGGAGTAAAGCCAGCACACCGCCACAAGTGTATTGCCAACGATAACGCTGCCATTCATCAATGACTTGCTGATGTGTTGCTAAAAACCAACCCATGATAAAAGGTAAACCAAAAAAGAGTAACATGCTGATATTGGGGGTAAAATTACTGGGTACGCGGATAAACCAATAACCTCTTTCAAAAAACCCTGATGAAAAAGAGACTAATACCGTAGAAGTTAAGCCTAACCAAAAAATACGTTTTGGCGATAAAAAGGCGTGAGTTAGCCATTGCCAACCTTTATCCAAGCCGGTAGCAATTAAATTAAAACGACGCAATGCTAAACTAAGCCCTAGTAAACTGTAAAATAACAGTAAGTAATAAATAAACCATAGCCACCCTAAGCTCAGCTGTAAGTTTTTCCAATTCCAGTCTTCTTTTGCTGCAAACCCTACATCCTGCCAAAAATTCCATAAACTGCCCACACGGGTTGCATCAGGCCCATAATAACAAGTCATAACTTGTCCAAGGACTATCATAAAATAAACACATTGCATGATAATAACTAACAATAACCAAGTAGCTAATAACGGTAACCCAATACGATGCAAACGATTGATAAAAAATGCGCGTGGGCCTTTAGTCTGAAATAAGCGCTGTGCGAAGATACCAGAGATGACAAAAAATAACGGCATGGAAACGGAGTTGACTGAGGAGAATATTAAGGTCGCATAAGGGTGTGCGCTATCATCGGTGATCGCCCAAAACGGTAATGGGATAGGGAAGAAGGAAAGGCTAACGTGACAGGCAACAACCATCAACATGGTAAAAACCCGCAATCCATCGAGGTAATATAAGCGCTCTGTAGTCATGTGATAATTCCTTTTATTCCGCAATCTACTGATTGTAGCAAACCGCAGTACTATTCCAAGATATTCTATTTGTAATTTCCCGTGTTCCATTATATAACACTATTTGCTGTCCGTATCCCCCCTGGAGTTGTTATGAGTATGTCGTTGTTACGCCAACTGTTAGCTTATTACGCAAACCGTGTATTACCCTGCCAATGCCTATGTTGCGGTTCAGTCAGTGGTAAAACATTGCTATGCCTCGCTTGCCTTCAGGATTTACCTTGGCTAGAAACCGTCTGCCAGCAATGCTGTTTACCTTTGGTGAACCATCAAGGCGCTTTATTATGTGGAGAATGCTTAAATGATCCACCCCCTTTTGATGAAGTGATAGCACTTTTTAATTACCAGTCACCCATTAATCACCTGATCCATCAGCTCAAATTTAGCCGCCAATTAAGCATCGCCCGTTTTATGGGAGAATTATTAAGCAAGGCCGTGGCATTACCCAAAGCACAGCCTGATATTATTATCCCAGTACCGCTCCACCCCAAGCGATTACGCCAGCGTGGCTTTAATCAAGCTTTAGAAGTTGCCAGGGTTATCAGTAAATCTTTACAAATCCCGCTGATGACCAAAGCGGTTATCCGCAGTAAATACACCGTTGAACAAGCAGGCTTACCCGCTGAGCAGCGTGCAGCAAATCTTGCCCAAGCATTTAGCCTACAGCAACCCTTACACGCATCCTCAGTAGCTATCGTTGATGATGTGATGACAACAGGGCATACCGTAAAGGCATTAGCGTGTTTACTACGCCAGCAAGGGGTAAAAAGAATCGCCGTGTGGTGTTGTGCGCGCACAGGATTTGATGAGTAAATTTTAGATTAACAATAACGTGACACCAACTGGCCAACGATTTTACCAATATAATCTAAAAATAAAGTATCCATATCTTTATGAAAGTGTAATTTATCACGGCTACCAATCACTAACACACCAAATTTAGCATGACGACCCAAGGGCACTAGCGCACTAGAGCCCACTTCTGACGCATCTTCTGCAAAAACAATATGGGCGTGTTCTTTATGTAGTCGTTTGCACACAGCACTTTCTACTTTTAATAAATCTTTTAACGAGCGATGCTTTTCTCGTTCAAATAAAAACACACCATGATAATTATTTAAATCTTCTGGCAGCTGAGTAAGACCAATGCGAATAATATCTGCCTTAAAATCATGACATAACACATTGTGCAGAATATCAATAATTTCGCGCAAAGTTGCCGCTGATAATAATTGTAATGTTAATGCTTTAGTGGCATCAAATAAACGGCTATTATCTTTAGCAATCTGCACAGTTTCCAGCATTTCGCACTGCAATTGCTGATTTTTTTCACGCAAACGCTCCACTTGACGTTCAATCAAGGAAATAGCAGGTCCACAGGCTTGAGGAATATACATCTGTTCCAATAAATCTTCATGATGTTGAAAGAATTCCTTATGAACACATAAATATTCAATCACTAATTCTTCGGTAATATCTTCTAATGAAATCGTGTTAGCCGTTAATTCATGCATCATGAATGCTCCCTAATAGTTTCCGGTAAATACTTTTACAGCTGCGCCTGCCATGCCGACTGAACTGCCTAACCCCTGCCAGGTAATGGTTAACTCCCCCCCTGGCAAAATCACTGTCACTGGGCTTACCACTAAGCCTAGCACGATCCCCGCAACTGCCCCAGCACAGGCACCGCTGCCACACGCTAAGGTTTCTCCTACACCCCGCTCATAAACGCGTAATCGTAATGTAGATTTATCAATAACCTGCATAAAACTGACATTAACACTTTGCGGAAATGTAGCATGTTGTTGCAAGAGCGCACCCCAACTTTTTACAGGGATGCTGGTAATATCAGCAACAGGTATTACCGCATGAGGATTACCCATCGATAATACCACCATCGATAATGCAGCCATTTCTTTAAGGGGCACAGGATACGTCGTTGCCGCTGCAGGGGTAATAAAGGGAATAGCCTCTGGCGTAAAGAGCGGCTCGCCCATATCGACATTTACATAATCTGGCGCTAACCACGTAGCCGTTAATAAACGCTCAGAAGTTTGCAAGGTGACAGCATTGTGAACCAATAATCCTTTTTGGTGCAAAAATTCCACAACACATCGTGCACCATTACCACATTGCGCCGCTTCACTGCCATCTGCATTAAATATCTGATAGCGAAAATCTGCTTGTGAGATAGTAGCTACGCTCACCACCAACACTTGATCACAACCAATGCCACGATGCCGATCAGATATTGCTCTGACTAACTGCGCATCCAGTGTTATAGGATGCGAAATGGCATCAATAACAACAAAATCATTGCCAAGGCCCTGCATTTTGGTAAATGCAATTGTCATTATCGCTCCTTGTTAATCAACAAACACGCCATCTTAACATGAGTTGCACAGCAAGATAACTATTTTCGTGAAGGTATTTATAAAAACTATAGTATTACCAAAAAAATGCTTTATAATGGGCCACGTCTGTATGCGATTTTACCACCGGTTAAGGAGCAACAAGCTATGTCTGCTACTGATATCTTAGACTTAATTGAAGCCCACGACATTAAATTTGTTGACCTCCGCTTTATTGATATCAAAGGCAAAGAGCAGCATGTTACGGTGCCCACTTCTATCGTTGATGAAACTTTTTTAATACGGGAAGGCAAAGCGTTTGATGGATCATCCTTAGCCGGTTGGAAAGGGATTAATGATTCTGATATGTTATTAATGCCAGATGTAACAACCTCATTTCTTGATCCTTTTTGTGAAATCCCTACTATGGTATTACGCTGTGATGTGATTGAGCCTATCACCTTAAAAGGGTATAACCGCGACCCGCGTTATATTGCAAAATGTGCAGAAGCCTATTTACAGCAAACCGGAATAGCTGACACCTGCTTAATTGGGCCTGAACCTGAATTTTTTATTTTTGATGATGTGCGCTGGACAACACAAATGAACCATGTGATGTTTAGTATTGATTCTGAAGAAGCAGCGTGGAACTCTCATAAACTTTATGAAGGCGGCAATATGGGGCATCGCCCGGTGACCAAAGGCGGATATTTTCCCGTGCCACCAGTGGACTCTTCACAAGATATTCGTTCAGCAATTTGCCAAACTTTAGAGCAAATTGGTATAGCAACTGAAGCACATCACCATGAAGTAGCTACAGCTAATCAAAATGAAGTGGCCACACGTTTTAACAGTTTAGTGAAAAAAGCGGATGAATTGATGAATTTTAAATATGTGGTGCACAACGTAACGCATACTTTTGGTAAATCCGCAACATTTATGCCTAAACCGTTAGTGGGTGATAATGGTAATGGCATGCATTGTCATATTTCGTTGACTAAAAAAGGCGACAACTTATTTGCCGGCAGTGGGTATGCAGGTTTATCAGATACAGCTTTATATTTTATTGGCGGCGTGATTAAACATGCCCGTGCATTAAATGCATTTACAAATCCTGGGACTAATAGTTATAAACGCTTAGTGCCGGGGTTTGAAGCACCTGTGATGTTAGCGTATTCTGCGCGTAATCGTTCAGCCTCGATTCGCGTGCCTTATACTTCTGCAGAAAAAGCGCGGCGCATTGAAGTGCGCTTTCCTGATCCCACAGCAAACGCCTATCTTGCTTTTGCCGCTATATTAATGGCCGGGTTAGATGGTATTGCGAATAAGATTCATCCTGGCGAGCCAATAGAAGAAGATTTATATCATCTCCCTGCAGCGCAAATGGCAGAAATTCCTACAGTTTGCCATTCGTTGGATCAAGCGTTGGAGAGTTTAGCTCATGATCGGGCGTTTTTGTTAAAAGGTGATGTGTTTAGTAATGATTTTATTGATAGTTATGTCAAGCTTAAAATGGACGATGTTCATCGGATGAGGATGGCGACGCATCCGTTGGAATTTGAAATGTATTATAGTTTGTGATGAGGGATTGGGGAGAACCTCGCTCAACTATCCACTACCGATTAAATCTCCCCCAGCTATTCCCTAAATCCCGTATACTTAAAATAAGAAGCCGACAAAATCCCCTCTTGGAGGCCCTTATGGAAAACCTCGTACTGAACCCCACAGCTTAAGAAATATGTACAGTTTACTTACTAACTGTGTTACAATACTTTAATCTTTATATCGTAAAGAAATTCATTGGTTTACGAGATAGCTATGAAAGACTCTGCTTTGCCAAGCGCACCCAATATTGTAGCATATGACACCGCTAATTTTTTGGCATCGCTGCTCAACGACGCCAATGTCTTGCACTTTAAACCTAATGAAATTACTCAGTTTTTAGTTGATTTTTTACGAAATAATATTCGCCATATCTGCACAATTCCGGGTAAATCGGCAATACATGACCCGCAACAAGAAGCAGATATTCTTCGTACTATCGCCAATACGTCAAAATCAGATGTAAATGTATTGTTAAATGCGATGCAACCTGTGACTGATACCTTTTATGATAAAAAAACCGAGCTAGCTAAAATCATCATGGGCCTTGAAACACAACGCAATATGGCAGAAATGTTTCGTGATATCATGCGTTTTTGGTTAAATCCTTTAACTGAACATTATCAATTTTTACCAATTGAAAGGCGCAAATACTTTAATCCCAGAGTACTGCCGAGTACAATTACTTTTAGTGCTGATGATGTTAAAATTTCTGACCATAACTATGCCATACATCTCGCCTGCCAAATGTTTTTTATCAAAGTTGCAGAGGAGTCATTTAATTCTCCAATAAGTACAGAGCTACCCATTAATGGCAACGGTGCATTTTTTATGCTTGGTGATAATAATCAATTACTCTCTGAAGGCGATCTGGCTTTTATTACAACCGATGGCCAAACACTGGAAGATAATGAGCTCAAGAAAGAATTGAAAAAAATAGCTTTATCATCCTCGTATTCTTTTCCCCATAGTTTTAAAAGTATCATAGCTAATAGAGAAGACGCTATAAACTTGGTGGATACCAACTACGAGAATAAAAAAAATAATTATTTTAATCTAGGACTTTTAGATATCCCCTTGCTGTTACCTGTTATTACTTTTACTTCCTGGATAAAGCTCACAACTAACAATCCGCACGTAGTAGCAGAACCTTGCACATTGGCCTATACCAGTTTTAGCGCTTTGCAGACTAGCGCAGCGCCTAGCGCGACCGGACATGAAACAGCTGCAAATACGCTTCATGATGCAGATCGCTTTTACACTTTACTCAGCACAACACGCTTAACAGTCGGTCAATATGAAGAGTTATGCCTGCGTCGCTTAGTAAAAAAAGCCAACCAAGATGTTGCTCAAGTTTCAGATGAAGCGTATGAACGCTTTAGCCAGCAAGTAGACGAGGATTTTAAAAAATCCGAACAGTTTTTGCTTAACCTGCTCAGTGTATTGCATTTTCCCATTGTGGAGCAACGCTGGCAACTGGCAAGAGCTTTAATACAACAGGTTATACATCAGCCGCTCACAGAACAAGAGGTCGCTTTTCAGCAAGAAATAACAACGCTTTTTGCAGACCAATATCAGGTTAATTATGCCTTTATAAAAGAAAACAACTTATTTTCCGGTATATTACAACAACTCGTTAGCATATATGCCCCTGAAGTATCTCAGGAAGAACAAGAGACACTGTTAGCAAAGCAGGCTGCTTATCATGAAAATGCACCGCTACTCAATGAGCTTTATAAAACCATGCCACAGTTGATGGCCAAGCACTTTTTAGCTATTGCACAATTAGTACCTTATATCCAGAAAAAAGAACCTAAAGAGCAATGGGATATCGTAAAGAATCAACAAAATGCCGTGGCAACTTGTTTCAATGCAATTAATATCCCTATTGATGAAGAACTAGTAACCGCCATCAAAAATATAGCCCTTTTCGTCTTAGGCTTTAAAACTGAGCATTATTCTTTTATTAAGAACAACACGAATTTTGTTTGCCAAAATACTGATTTCTTTAGAAGGCATTCTGCGTTTATCCTGACGCATACTGATTTTGTTATTGACAACCTTGAACATGTAACTAAGCATATTGACGTATTAGAAAAAACTTTTATGACTGTTACGCAGCTTTCATCAAGTGAATTATTTGCCCTGATTGAGACAAAAGATGTAGCTAACCTTATTAGCAATTTTGCAAAGATCGCAGATATTGCTGCTGCACTAAATCAATCAGTTTGTGAAACTATCCAGGATTTTGCAATTGCTTGCCTGCTTTTTTCAGAAAAACATTTCTCTTTTATTAAGAAAAATATTGATTTTGTGAAAGATCATTTTATATTCTGCCAACGGAATATGGATTTTGTGCAGCGATATTTTGATATTATCAATAAAAACATGTCCCACCTCCATTTTATTAAAGAAAATATTGGCTTCTTTAAACAACATGCTGATCACGCCCTTGATTATTGCGAGGAACTACTGCAAATTACCAGCGTTGTAGAAGCTTGTAATACCGAGCAATTATTTACTATTGTAAAAAACGATATTTCTGCTAATCGTGCTTTCTTTATAACCATGTCTGATAATAGTGATGCCGTCATCGATGAGCAGACTCATCATTTCATTCAAACAAGAGCGCTGTTACAATTAGGCTTTCCCAGGGATACCGTTGAGCTGTTGAATGATAAAAATCTGATAGCCATTGCTGAGAAATACCATCAATTACTGATTAAACATAGAGATTTCATTAATTATATCCTGGAACTTATTATTCATCACCCCGAGTTAAGCGAAGAACAGCTGAAAGATGCCAGTACTAATATAGAGGCTATTATTCATGTTAAACAAGGCCTAACTCATGCCACAGAAGGAGAAATTTTTGCAATTGCACTTGATAATAGCTCAAGCCCTCACCCAGAACAATATATTTCAAACTTAAATTCGATCACAAAATCCTTAACACAAGATTTAGCGCTTAATGAGTTAGGTATTTTAGAACATAAAGATTTTATCAATCAGCACAGAGAAACATTTCTTGCACTGCTTGTGCCACTTGAGCAAAGAATTGGCGAGACAGGATTTTTAACAACATGTGTTAAAGACAAAATAACTAGGCTACGAGGACTATCAACCGCAGAGCTTATGCGTTTAGCTAATGATGACATAGCTTTTCTTGACTATAAGTTCAATTCTGCTTTACTTGACACCACCAGAAATTCACTAAAGATGTTTGCATTTAACATGCTTGGGCTACATCTCAAACAAGATGACATTTTTGTACAAAAATACTCAGATTATGTTGAGCAAAATTTATCACACACTAAACGACACTCGCAAAAGTTGCAGGATATCTTTAGCTTAGTCGTTAATACAACAAGCCTTGATGATTTATTATACATTGTTAAAGAAGATCCGAAAAACATCGCTGACAAATATAAAATCTCTCAAGAAGCATTAAATACAGAAACTACTAAAGCACTAAAAGATAAGGTTTCAAACCGCTTAGGCTTTGGAGAAAAAGGTGCAACATTTATTATTGAAAACATGGCTTCCATTCAAAAACATTATGACATTATTAGGAATAATATTGTGATTTTTCAAGCCCATCCTACTATTGTTGAGCGCTGGGCAAACGAATTAGCACCTGAATGGAGAGCAATTATAGTATTAACTGCCTTTGATATCCTGCAGGGTTTTTCTGTACAAGAAAAAATCCAACTGTTAACAAGTAACTTATCAGCTACTGAAAGCCGTCTTGACATTAGCGCGCTTGACCCTATCACCTTGCAAATTATTCACGAAATAACCCTGGCAATGTTACCAGAAGATACTGAAGAAAATAAATTTATAAAAGTCTTATTAGCGCATATTAAAACATCGCATAATGCATTATCTTTTTTGTGTGATTTATTTCAAGAGGGATTTAACGATAAGTTTTTTAAGAACGCGTGCACGATGCGCCTTGGTTTAGCTTTTCCTAATAATCCTACACAAGAATTTTTAACAACTATTAAAGAAATAGCTCATCAGGAATTAACCAATAGGGTAGTAGAGTTAGAAAAATATCTTGAAAAGAAGCGGCGTGTCGAGCATTATTCTGATGATAAAAAATGTGATAAAGAATACCTTTCTTTATATATTTACCATAAGCTACAAGAAATACTCAACCTAGAGGACAGTAACCATCAAGATGTAGCTGCAAATTTAGAAAAAACTTTAACGAGCGTTCAAGAAGGTATCTTGGGGGTTATTACAAATCTACTGCGAAATAATAATAATGACAAAATCACTGAAGCTGCTCTTAATGAAGCTGCCATTATTTGCTGCAACAAATTTATTGAATATAATCGAGCACTTGGTGATCTGGTTATTTTTCTGCAGAACTGCCCTTCCCTTAAAAATAACGATGATATTAAAACGGTAATTTTATTAGCTCAAAACTCACTATCAGCTGATGACTTTGCAACCAGCCTTGTTGCTACCACCATACATAACCTGGAACTGACTAAATTAAAAAGCCCCCATGTCGCTTGGGAATATTTATTTAATACCCTATTATCTTTAAAAGCTAAACCTAGTCTCTCTGAGCAGTGCCAAACAGAAAAAGATGCTATTTATACTAAAATGCTCGACTTTTCAAATAACTATATGCATTTAGAAAAGAAGCGTAAAAATAGAAGTTCTGGCACTGCTAGTAACAGGAATTCTGTATTAGCTACTCACATACTTCATCCGGACCTATCAGACAGCAGCAATGACAGCACAACAGAGACTGGTCATACAACTATCGATTGGGCATCGCTGCAAGCTACATTCAATGATCTAACACCCCACGACTTACAACGTATTATTTGCGCTAACACCAAAAATCTTCACACCATATTACAAGAATATCATGTGAAAGGCACTTATGATAATAACAGCGTTAAGGCCATCTATGATTTAGCCAATAACATACTTGCGGTTAAATTAAAAACCGCTAACAACCCCTTTCTGACCATGTATAAAAGGCGTAAAAATCACCTCAATCATCATTTCTATTGCTCACCATTACTCCTTGTCGAAGCTCAAATTGAGGCGCAATGCCTTTGGCAGCAGATTGAAAATATTCATTATCAAAAAACGCTTTTTGCAAGTAATTTTCTAACTGCCAGCGACGTATTGGCAGATCACACCAAGCTAAAGCAGCTGTTAAGTAACATGGCGCAGTTTGTACTATTAAAAAAATTAATTGATCAAAAAACTCAATTATCTCTCAGCCCCTATCAAGTTTTATTACTTGATAGGCTAGAGGTTAATGATTATGTAATGAGTGTTGATACACTGTGCAAACATTTCCAAGGTATTATAAATAATCTAGATTTAAATCCAATTTTAAATGGCTTCTTTAGAGCCATACTTTCTGACACCAACCGAGTTGTGCTGCTCAGAGCCCATGCAAAGCAGGAAAATAAGCCCGCAAGGCCAACTATTTTAAGCAAGCTCAGGACGCGAAAAAAGCAAGCTAATGCTCTCACTGAGCAAGAGAATGAGCATGGACTGCTACCCATAAAAAGCAAAACAGCTTATTTGTTACAACAAGCAGGTAAAGAACTTAGCGCATACGAGCTGGGTCTTGAAATACCTACGGTTGATAAGCAATCAACAAGCATCCCTCGTGCATTGCAAAAATTGAGCCGGCGGATTAGCCAGCAACTGGAAAAATTAGAGATACAATTGCATGGACATGAAAACGGTGCAAAAAAGAGTGCTTGCTCATGGTGGTATAATCTACGACGAACTGGAAAAATCGCTAGTTTATTTAGCAAAAATTTTGCAATGCATGTTTCCAGGCAATCGGCCTGGAAACAAAAACAACAGGCATTACATGTATTGAAAGCAGCTGCTGAACAAGGTTTGTTATGTTTAAAGAACTATGAGAACTTGGATATTACTGATCCATTAATGCTAACGGATGAATTAAGAAATATTTTACGTCTTGATCAGACTCAGCAATTTATAGATAGCGATAAATTTAAAGAATACCTTGCCAAAAATAGCGTGCACGATAGCGGCTTTGGTTTTTACAGTGAAACACAAAGTATTATTAATGATATTAAAGATTACCGACGCAATAGTGCAAAAAAAATTACAGTATCTCATACAGATAAACGACCAGTACGATTTAAAAGCGTAGTTATCTTTTAAAATGCCTTAGAGCGTCTAAGTAGCTATTAGTTGTTAACTAATTGATAAGAGCTTCAAGTATGTCAGGAAAGGTCGGATGGAAGCAACTTAATACCCCAACAATCCTTGCAAAAATTGCCCTGTATACGATTGTTTTTGCTTGGCTACCTGTTCAGGTGTTCCTGTCGCAATCACCTGTCCACCTTTACCGCCACCTTCAGGCCCTAAATCTATCACCCAATCTGCGGTTTTAATCACATCTAAATTATGCTCAATCACAATAATCGTATTACCCTGATCCCGTAACCGGTGTAATACACTCAGTAACTGGCGCACATCATCAAAATGTAACCCTGTTGTCGGTTCATCTAATAAATATAATGTATTCCCGGTATCACGCTTAGATAATTCCCGCGATAATTTAACCCGTTGCGCCTCACCGCCTGATAAGGTTGTCGCATTTTGCCCTAAGGTAATATACCCCAGCCCCACATCCAGCAAAGTTTGTAATTTACGTGCAATTACCGGCACTGCATCAAAAAATGCCCGTGCTTCTTCAACTGTCATATTTAATACATCTAATACCGATTTATGCTTATAGGTAATTTCCAACGTTTCTCGATTATAACGTTGGCTTTTGCAAATATCACAAGGCACATAAATATCCGGTAAAAAATGCATCTCAACTTTAATGACGCCATCACCTTGACACGCTTCACAACGTCCACCTTTCACGTTAAAACTAAAACGCCCTGGATGATATCCCCGTGACCGTGCTTCTTGTGTGCCTGCAAATAATTCGCGTATCGCTGTAAACATGCCGGTATATGTCGCAGGGTTAGAGCGTGGCGTGCGGCCAATTGGGCTTTGATCAATAGCAATAATTTTATCAAGCTGCTCTAAGCCTTCAATGCCCACACAAGCCGCTGGCGTACGCTCAGAGCCTTCGCGCGTTAAAGCATTAGCAGCTAACGGATATAACGTATCATTCACTAAGGTCGATTTACCAGAACCAGAAACACCAGTGACACAAATAAATAAACCTAAAGGAAATATTACATCAATATTTTTTAAATTATTACCACTTGCTCCTTGCAAATGAATACAACGTTTTTTATCGATAGGCTGGCGTTTATCCGGAATTTCAATACGCTTTTTCCCTGATAAATACTGGCCTGTTAAAGAACGAGCATTTTTCATAATCGCTTTTGGCGTACCTTGTGCCACTATCACACCGCCATGCACACCAGCGCCAGGACCTATATCGATCACATCATCGGCTAATAAAATCGTATCTTCATCATGTTCAACCACAATAACGGTATTACCCAAATCCCGTAATTGCGTTAACGTACCGAGCAAACGCGCGTTATCGCGTTGATGTAAGCCTATGGTCGGCTCATCAAGCACATACATCACACCCACTAAACCTGCACCAATTTGACTCGCCAAACGTATGCGTTGCGCCTCACCGCCTGATAAAGTATCTGCGCTGCGACTTAATGTTAAATAATCAAGCCCGACATTGACTAAAAACAATAACCGACTACTGATTTCTTTATTAATTTTTTTAGCGATTTCACCACGCTTGCCGGTTAATTTCAATTTATTAAAAAATTGATGCGCATCACTAATAGGCAACTGGCAAATAGCAGGCAAATTATGATCGCCAATAAAAACATGGCGCGCTTCCGTTTTCAAACGAGCGCCTTCACAAGCCGGGCATAATTGGCTGGTTAAATATTTTGCCAGCTCATCGCGGATCATTTGTGAGTCTGTTTCCCGGTAACGGCGCTCCATATTAGGCAGCACGCCTTCAAAAGGCTGCACTTTTTCATAGAGTTGGCCAGAATCAGCTTTATAGCGAAAACGGATTTTCTCATCACCACTACCCTGCAGTAATACTTCTTGAATATTTTTCTTTAATTTGTGAAAAGGAGTATTGATATCAAATTTATAATGCTTGGCCAAACAATCTAGTAAATAAAAATAAAAAGCATGGCGCTTATCCCAACCTTTAATGGCACCATCAGCCAAGCTTAAAGTATCATCATGGATAATTTTTTTAGCATCAAAAAAAGATTTTACCCCTAAACCATCACAGCTCGGGCACGCGCCTGCAGGATTATTAAACGAGAATAAACGCGGTTCTAATTCCGCTAAGCTATAACCACAATGCACGCACCCTAATTTAGCTGAAAAAACCAAATCATCTTTATCTTCATCCATAAAGGCAATATGTACTATCCCTTCAGTTAATTTTAAGGCGGTTTCTAAGGATTCACTTAAACGCAAGCGCACATCAGCTTGCATTTTTAATCTATCGATCACCACTTCTATAGTATGTTTTTTACGCAAACCTAATGCCGGCGCACTATCTAACTCCACCAGCTCACCATTAATACGCGCACGCACAAAGCCTTTACTGCGTAAATTATCTAATAACTGCAAATGCTCACCTTTGCGTTGTTGCACCACTGGCGCTAACACCATTATTTTCGTGTTAAGCGGGAGTGCCAGAAGATTATCCACCATTTCACCAATAGTTTGTGCTGCTAATGGCACATGGTGCGTGGGGCAATAAGCGACACCCACGCGCGCAAATAATAAACGCAGGTAATCATAAATTTCCGTAATCGTACCTACCGTAGAACGAGGATTATGCGAGGTTGATTTTTGCTCAATGGAAATCGCGGGTGATAAACCTTCAATCACATCCACATCGGGCTTTTCCATCATCGAGAGAAATTGACGCGCATAAGCCGATAGCGATTCAACATAGCGGCGTTGCCCTTCGGCATATAGAGTGTCAAAAGCTAACGATGATTTGCCAGAACCTGAAGGCCCGGTAATAACAATCAGCTTATCGCGTGGTAAATCCACGTCGATATTTTTTAAGTTGTGCGTTCGCGCGCCACGAATACGAATGCTGTGCATAATGGTATACATCCTGGTTAAATGAAACAGATCCCTGAACTATGTGGGAGGGAAAGTAAAATATGGTATACTCCCTGTCGCTATTATTCTACAGCGTTTAACACTAAAATGCCCATACAACTATCTTCTTATCGCGCCGTCCTGCCGCTCGCATTGATTTATGCGCTGCGCATGCTGGGCTTGTTTATGCTTATCCCATTAATGGCGTTATATGCTGAACAATTAGCTGGTGCCACACCAGGCTTAATGGGTATAGCCTTTGGTATTTATGGCCTCACGCAAGCGTGCTTACAAATTCCATTTGGAGCGCTGTCCGATCACTATGGGCGTAAGCACTTGATCACGTTTGGTTTAGTATTGTTTATCATCGGTAGCTTGCTAGCGGCACTCTCCACAAGTATCTATGGCTTGATAGCAGGGCGCGCTTTACAAGGCGCTGGTGCTATTTCTGGCGTGGTGATCGCTTTGGTAGCCGATTTAACCCCTGAAAAAGAGCGCACACTGGCCATGATGATTATTGGCATCAGCATAGGAGCGACGTTTTCTATTGCTTTTGCCATATCTCCTCCACTAGCAGCCTACTTCGGCGTGCCAGATTTATTTGTAATTACTGCTATTTTAGGGCTAGCGAGCATTGCCGTGTTATATACCTTAGTGCCCACACCGAACGAGCCTACCAAGAGGCCAGCAACATTAAATAAATGCCAGATTTTACAGATCTGCTTAGAACCTCGTTTATTGCGGCTTGATATTTCTATCTTTTTGTTACATGCACTGTTAGCGATCACCTTTATTGCGGTGCCTTTTTTATTACAAGAGACACTAGGCATTAACAGCAAGCAGCATGGTGCTATATATTTGCCCGTTCTATTAGCCTCTTTTGTTGGCTTGTTACCG
>Ga0302307_10000831_pt1 | contig 19970 bp, 14 predicted proteins | sample III_Palsa_E3_2_FD_200530 | JGI IMG/M metagenome (GOLD analysis project Ga0302307, IMG submission 200530) | Peat permafrost microbial communities from Stordalen Mire near Abisko, Sweden - III_Palsa_E3_2 | ecosystem: Environmental > Terrestrial > Soil > Palsa > Peat permafrost | place: Sweden... | reverse complement strand
CGGTCCGGTTAAAGATTATGAGTGCCATTGCGGTAAATACAAACGTATCCGTTACAAGGGTATAGTTTGTGACCGTTGCGGTGTTGAAGTAACCGAAAAGAAAGTACGCCGCGAGCGTATGGGCCATATCAACTTGGTGGTGCCTGTTGCGCACATCTGGTATTTCCGTTCGTTACCCAACAAAATCGGTTATTTATTAGGCTTACCAACCAAAAGGTTGGACCTGATCATCTACTACGAACGTTATGTAGTTATACAAGCCGGTATTAAAGAATCTGACGGGATCAACAAAATGGATTTCCTGACAGAAGAAGAATACCTGGATGTATTGGATACCCTGCCAAAAGAAAATCAGTATCTGGACGATAAAGATCCGCAGAAATTCGTTGCCAAAATGGGTGCCGAAGCTTTGGAGGAATTGTTAAAACGCCTTGATCTGGATGAGTTATCTTTCAGCTTACGTCACCAGGCTGCTAACGAAACTTCGCAACAACGTAAAAACGAAGCATTAAAACGTTTACAGGTTGTTGAAGCTTTCCGCGATTCGCGCGAGCGGATCGAGAATAACCCTGAGTGGATGATCGTTAAGATCGTTCCGGTTATCCCGCCTGAGCTGCGCCCGTTGGTACCACTGGAAGGTGGCCGTTTCGCTACTTCAGATTTGAACGACTTATACCGCCGTGTAATTATCCGCAACAACCGTTTAAAACGTTTGATAGAGATAAAAGCGCCGGAAGTTATATTACGTAACGAAAAGCGTATGCTGCAGGAAGCTGTGGATTCGTTATTCGATAACTCACGTAAAGTTAACGCGGTTAAAACCGAAGGTAACCGTGCTTTGAAATCACTTTCAGATATTCTGAAAGGTAAACAAGGCCGTTTCCGTCAAAACTTACTCGGTAAACGTGTGGATTATTCGGCACGTTCGGTAATTGTTGTAGGGCCAAACCTTAAATTGCATGAGTGCGGTTTACCAAAGGATATGGCTGCCGAGCTGTTCAAACCATTCATCATTCGCAAAATGATTGAGCGTGGTGTGGTTAAAACAGTAAAATCTGCCAAAAAGATAGTTGACCGTAAGGACCCATTAGTTTGGGATATATTGGAAAACGTATTAAAAGGACACCCTGTATTACTAAACCGTGCGCCTACGCTGCACAGGTTAGGTATCCAGTCGTTCCAGCCAAAACTGGTTGAAGGTAAAGCGATACAATTGCACCCCTTAACCTGTACGGCCTTTAACGCGGATTTTGACGGTGACCAGATGGCTGTACACGTACCCCTGGGTAACGCGGCAATTCTGGAAGCCCAAATATTGATGCTTGCATCGCACAACATTCTTAACCCGGCTAACGGTACGCCTATTACAGTGCCTTCGCAGGATATGGTGCTTGGTTTGTACTACATAACCAAAGGCCGTAAATCAGAAGAAGGACATATTGTAAAAGGTTCAGGCTTAACTTTCTATTCTGCCGAAGAAGTGATCATCGCTTACAACGAGAAGAAATTAGACCTGCACGCCTTTATAAAGGTTAAAGCCTTTGTTAAGGAACGCGATGGCGTTATTGTGAGCAAAATTATTGATACTACTGTAGGCCGCGTGTTGTTCAATCAGCATGTTCCGGTTGAAGTTGGTTACATAAATGAACTGCTTACCAAAAAATCACTGCGTGATATTATTGGTGAAGTTGTAAAAAATACCGGTATGGCCCGTGCGGCACAATTCCTTGATGATATTAAGGAATTAGGTTTCAAAATGGCATTCCAGGGTGGTTTATCATTTAACTTAAAGGATATCAATATCCCTGCGCAAAAAGTTACGCTGATAGAACAAGCTTCAAAAGAAGTGGAGGAAGTTATGGGTAACTATAACATGGGTTTCATCACTAACAATGAGCGTTACAACCAGATCATCGATATCTGGACACGTATCAACAACCGCTTAACCGCGAATGTGATGGAAATTTTGTCAACTGATAACCAGGGCTTCAACTCGGTATACATGATGCTTGATTCAGGCGCGCGTGGTTCCAAAGAGCAGATCCGTCAGCTTGCAGGTATGCGTGGTTTGATGGCCAAGCCTCAAAAATCAGGTTCAGGTGGCGAGATCATCGAAAACCCGATCTTATCAAACTTTAAAGAAGGTTTGTCGGTACTGGAGTACTTTATATCAACCCACGGTGCACGTAAAGGTTTGGCAGATACAGCTTTGAAAACTGCCGATGCTGGTTACTTAACACGTAGGCTGCATGATGTTGCCCAGGATATGATTGTGGGTGAAGAAGATTGCGGTACTTTAAGAGGTATATATACAACCGCCCTTAAAGATAACGAGGATATTGTTGAGCCATTATATGAGCGTATTTTAGGCCGTACATCCTTACAGGAAGTTCATGACCCTATCACTAACGAACTGTTAGTTTTAGCCGGTCAGGACATTGATGAGAACATCGGTAAAAAAATAGAGAACTCTCCGCTGGAAGGTATCGAAATTCGTTCGGTATTAACCTGCGAAAGCAAACGTGGCGTATGTGCCTTATGCTACGGCCGTAACCTTGCAAGCGGTAAACGCGTGCAAAGAGGCGAGGCTGTTGGTGTAATTGCTGCACAGTCTATCGGTGAGCCGGGAACACAGTTAACGTTACGTACCTTCCACGTGGGTGGTACCGCGTCAAACATCGCGGCTGAATCACAGATCAACGCCAGGTTTGACGGTACAATTGAATTTGAGAACGTTCGTACCGTTCAGTACAAAACCGACGAAGGTGTTGTTGATGTGGTACTGGGCCGTTCAGGTGAGTTCCGCATTGTGGAATCAGGCACCAACAAAGTAATTGTAACCAATAACATCCCTTACGGTGCATATTTATATGTGAAAGATAATACCGCCATCACACGTGGCGACCGTATCTGTTCATGGGATCCGTATAACGCGGTAATTATATCTGAATTTGCCGGTACAACCCAGTTTGAGGCTGTTTTGGAAGGTATCACCTTCCGCGAAGAATCAGATGAGCAAACAGGTCACCGCGAAAAGGTAATTATTGATACACGCGATAAAACCAAGAACCCGGTTATCCAGGTATCTGACGGTAAAGGAAATATCATTAAAGGATATAACATCCCGGTAGGCGCCCACATCGCGGTTGATGAAGGCGAAAAACTACAAACAGGGCAGGTTATTGCTAAAATTCCTCGTTCAACCGGTAAAACCCGGGATATTACAGGTGGTTTACCACGTGTAACCGAGCTTTTTGAAGCACGTAACCCATCCAACCCGGCTGTAGTTACCGAAATTGACGGTGTAGTAACCTTAGGTGGTGTTAAACGTGGTAACCGCGAGATCACCATCGAATCAAAAGACGGTCAGGTTAAAAAATACCTGGTTCCATTGTCAAAACACATCCTGGTACAGGATAACGACTTTGTGAAGGCTGGTATGCCGCTTTCTGACGGTTCCATCTCTCCGGCTGATATCCTGGCCATCAAAGGCCCGGCAGCAGTGCAGGAGTACCTGGTAAACGGTATACAAGAGGTTTACCGCTTACAGGGTGTGAAGATAAATGATAAGCACTTTGAAGTTATCGTTCACCAGATGATGCAGAAGGTATCGATTGAAGATGCCGGTGATACTACCTTCCTGGAGAAAGAAGCGGTAGATAGCTGGGACTTCATGATCGAGAACGATGACATCTTTGATAAGAAGGTTGTTGTTGAGCCCGGAGATTCAGCCTCATTAAAAGCAGGGCAGATAGTATCTGTACGTAAGCTTAGGGATGAGAATTCGATACTGAAACGTAAGGATATGAAACTGGTAGAGGTAAGGGATGCCATAGCGGCAACTTCGAGCCCTATACTGCAAGGTATAACCAGGGCATCATTAGGCACAAAATCATTTATCTCGGCAGCATCGTTCCAGGAAACTACAAAGGTTTTGAACGAAGCGGCAATAGCAGGTAAAAAAGATAATATGCTTGGTTTGAAGGAAAACGTGATTGTTGGTCACCTTATCCCATCCGGAACCGGTTTACGCATTTATGAAAATATCCGTGTAGGTTCGCAGGAAGAATTTGATCGTTTAATGGCTTCAAAAACTGAAGAAGTAGAAGCATAATTAATAAGCGTGATAATATTTTAACAAAGCCTGCCAATTTATTGGCGGGCTTTGTTATTTTCGTAACATGGAAGAGCAACATGAAAATCAATTGAATATTGAACTTTCTGAAGAAATTGCAGAAGGCATTTATTCAAACCTGGCCATTATCACACATTCAAGTTCCGAGTTCGTACTCGATTTTATTCGGGTTATGCCGGGCGTGCCCAAGGCCAAGGTAAAATCAAGAATTATATTAACCCCCGAGCATGCAAAACGCCTGTTATCAGCCCTCGAAGACAATATTGAAAAGTTTGAAACGGTAAACGGCCGTATCAAAATACAGCAGGGTCCGCCGGGTTTCCCCATGAATTTTGGGGGTACAGTTGGGCAGGCATAAAGCAAAAAATTTGTAATTTATTAATATTAGTATATATTTGTTAACATTTAATTACAATAAGGTGCCTTTAATTAAAAAATAATCAATTTATTGTTTTGTTTTAAAACCCTATTTATTATATTTACGACATTATTTATCTCTGCTTAAAAACGTTAAATAAATATTCATGAGGAAATCTTTAGTAAAGAGATTTTGTTTATATGCTCCGGTTCTAATCCTATCATTAACAATCATCTCCTGTTCGTCAACTAAGAAAATTAAATATTTTCAAGACATTCCCGATTCGGGACAATTAAAAACAATTGCAAAGGTTGATTATTCTCCACCTAAAATTCAAACGGACGATATTCTTACAGTGATACTTCAATTGGCCGATCCGAGTGCATCTCAGATTGTTAATGTTGGTAACGTCCCAATTACTGCTACGGGTATAGCCGCGGCCGCGGCCGGTAGTGGTGCCGCCCAGGTGGTAGCAGGTTTCCTGGTAAATAAAGATGGTGAAATTGATATGCCTGTACTGGGCAAAATAAAAGTAGGCGGCTACACTACATTTGAAGCCGCCGATCTTATTCGGGCAAAAGCAGCCACGCTATATAACGATCCTACGGTTATTGTAAGGTACGCTAACTTTAAAATTACGGTTACCGGCGAGGTTACAAGGCCGGGTATTTATATAGTGCCGAATGAAAAGGTGAATATATTGGATGCTTTGTCATTAGCAGGTGATTTAACCATTTATGGAAAACGTGATAATGTGCTCCTGATAAGAGAAAATCCTGACGGAACTAAAACGCCTTACCGTATAAATCTTACCAACAGCGATATGATGTCGTCAAATTCTGCCTATTACTTACGGCAGAATGATATTGTTTACGTTGAACCAGGCAAAGCCAAATCCGTAATTACCGATGCCACCTTAACCCGGACTTATGCAATTTTGGGTACCGTTCTTACTCTTTTAGTAGTTATAGCAAGTAGAATTAAGTATTAATTTTCAAACATGAGTGCACGTACAACCCCAAGTAATAATACCATAATACAAGAAGACGATAGCTTTGATATCAAGATATGGATATCAAAGGTTACCAGGAATTGGGTAGCTTTTTCTTTGTCTGTATTTTTATGTATGCTGTTAGCTTTCTTTTATTGCAGATATGCTACGCCAAGTTATAACATCAACTCCAAAGTGTTGGTTGATGATGATAAAAATTCGCCAACAGATGCTGCCAGTAATGCTACCGGTGTGGATTTTTCCAGTTTATTCGATTTACCGAGTAACGCTGAAAATGAAACGCAAATATTGCTGTCCAGAAATTTGTGGGATCATGTTATCAATAAGCTGCATTTAAATGTTGTTATATATTCCCGTGGTTATATTAACAACATTGAATTGTATAACGAGGCGCCATTTGTTGTTGGCGTACATTTTAAATTAGATACAATATTAGACAGAACCTATAAGGTTACTGTTATAAACAAAGATTCGATAGAAGTAACAAACAGTAAAGATGGCGTTGATGTAAAAACAAGGTTTGGCAAAACCATTGATCTTAACCAGTATACGCTCCGGCTTGATAAAAAACCAAGCTACCCGATTTTTCCTGGTGCACGATATGCCATTTTTGTACAATCGGAGGATGAATGTTATGCGGCTTTAACTAAAGATTTAGATGTTGAACTATCGGATAAGCAAAGTACCACGCTTGATCTGACGCTGCCGTATGCGAATCCGAAAAAGGGCGAAGTTATTTTGCAAACATTAATGGAGCTGTACCTTGACGAGGATCTGGATAATAAAAACCAGATTGCCGATAGTACATTGGTGTTTATTGATAAACGACTGGCCATTGTTGATAGCGAACTATCGGGAGTTGAAGATAAGTTGCAGGATTTTCAGACACAGAAAAGCATAGTTGATCCTGATGCACAAGGCAAGGCTTTGGTTGGTAGTGCTACTGAATATTACGATAAATTAAACCAGATCGATATTCAGCTTAACATAATCAATGATTTAGAAAATTATATAAAGGACCCTAACAATAAAACAATAATTCCAAGTAGTTTATCGGTTCAGGATCCGGTTTTCGGCATCTCGATCGAACAATACAATCAACTAATTGTAGAAAGAGGTAAAGAAGAGCTATCATACAAAAATGATAACCCCATACTTCAAAACATAGATCAACAGATTGAAACGGCCAGGGCTAATCTTGAAAAAAGCTTTGATGCTTACAAAAAGAGCCTTGAAATAAGCAAGGTTGAGATCAATGGCAGCAACAATGGCCTTATTGGGCAAATTAAAGCTGCACCAGCTACGCAAAGGGTGTTTTTAGATTATTCGCGCCAGCAAAATGTTAAACAGGGGCTTTATTTGTACCTGTTGCAAAAAAAGGAAGAAACAGCTATAACCAAAAACTCCACAATTTCGGCATCCCGTATTATCGATCCTGCTAAGAGCGATTACCTGCCATCAAAACCAAAAGTATTGTTTATTTATATTTTCGGTTTTATGGCCGGCTTCCTTATACCTATCGGTTACCTGGTTATTAAGGATACCATGAACATCAAGATCATCTCGAAGCAGGATGTAGAGAAGGAAACCGTTATACCGATTGTGGGTGAGATAGGTAATAATCCCGATTCGGCAAACGTGGTGGTTGATAAAAGTTCCCGATCGGTAATATCCGAACAGTTCCGATCGTTACGAACGAATCTTCAATATTTAACCAACACGTCCAAATCGCAGGTTGTATTGCTTACATCAAGCATGAGCGGCGAGGGCAAATCATTCGTTTCATTAAACCTGGGCAGCGCCCTGGCAATCAGCGGTAAAAAAGTTGTTTTCCTTGAGCTGGATTTACGTAAACCAAAATTATCGGCACAATTAGGTGTTGATAATAGCATGGGCTTTACCAATTATGTAGTATCAGACACTATGAAGGTTGATGATATCATCAAACCATTGTATATACACGAAAATTGCTTCATCGTTTCTTCAGGTTCAATTCCGCCAAATCCTTCCGAATTATTGCTTAGTGATAAACTAGGTGAACTGGTTGACGAGCTTAAAAAACGATTTGACTATATTATTGTGGATAGTGCGCCGGTAGGGCTGGTATCAGATGCATTGAGCATTGAAAAATTTGTTGATATAACCCTTTACATCGTAAGGCAAAACTATACATTTAAAACTCAGTTAGGTATAATTAACGAGTTGTTGGAAAGCCGGAAGGTAAAACGTGCCTACCTCATCATTAACGATATTGCATCAACTAAAGGTGGATATTATGGTTACGGTTACGGTTACGGTTATGGTTATGGTTACGGTTATGGCTACGGCTACAGTAATGATACCAAAAAGGTAAAGAAAGGGTTATTTAGCCGGTTATTTAAGAGGAAATAACCCCCGGATAATTGGTTTTCTAAACTTAATATTGTTCATCGTCTATATTGGAAATTAAGTATTCAGCACCTGGTAATGCCAGGCGCTGATATTACTAATACCTTGTTTATATATGAAATCTGTTGGTATAATACCATTGCGAAAGGGATCAAAAGGAATACCCGGTAAAAACAAAAAAAAATTGTTGGGCCGTCCTTTGTATCAATGGGTTTTGGGCGAAGCCATTCACAGTAATTTGGATGAGGTATATGTATTTACCGATGACGAAACGATAATTGATAAAATAAAAAACGATTATACCTGGACGGATAAAGTTAAAGTTTTTGAACGAAGCGCCGAATCAGCAACTGATACCGCTTCTACCGAAACAGGGATGATTGAGCTGGCGAAGGCCATTAATTACGATTTCGATTTTTACTGTTTGTTGCAGGCTACATCGCCGTTAACCACCAGTAACGATATAAATAAAACGCTTAACAAGGTAATGAACGAGGGGTCCGACTCGGCATTAACCGCTGTTAACACCAAAAGGTTTGTATGGTCGGCAGCGGGCGAGAGCCTTAATTATAACTATTTAAAACGCCCCCGCAGGCAGGATTTTGATGGCATGCTGATGGAAAACGGGGCGGTGTATGTTATAACCAAACAAGCGTTCCTTGAATCTGATAACAGGCTGGGTGGAAATATAGGTGTGGTGGAAATGAGCGAGGAATCATTAATCGAGATTGATGAACCATCCGACTGGTATATTATTGAGCAGTTGCTGGCCAACAGGCTAAGTAAATACAAAAGGCCGTTTACTAAAATTAAGGCGCTGGTGCTTGATGTTGATGGCGTTTTTACCGATGGCAATGTTTATGTGAGCGGTGATGGAGAGCTGGCCAAATCATTTAGTTTAAGAGATGGCATGGGCCTGGAGATTGCCCGGGACAGTGGTTTAGAAATTATAGTGATGACATCGGAAAATAGCCCGATTGTTGATCAAAGAATGAATAAACTAAAAATTAATTATTACTTTAAAGGAATAAAAGATAAATACTCATTGTTAACAAAAATTGGCGATGATATGGGGATAAAGAGAAACGAAATTGCCTACATAGGCGATGATGTGAACGATATGGCTAATATGCTAAGTGTAGGCTGGGGATTTGCCCCGTTTAATGCCACCGAAGAAATTAAACACCGCGCCGATTTTGTGCTACACGAAAAAGGCGGCGATAAGGCCATAAGAGAAGGAATAGAAATGATTTTTAAATTGAATAATAGGGTAATATAAAACTAAGGATATGGAACAACCAAAAGTGATCGCCGAAATAGGATGTAATCATAAAGGCGATATGGAAATTGCGAAAGAGCTCATAAAAATTGCCAAGATTTTTTGTGATGCCGATGTGGTAAAATTTCAGAAAAGAAATAACCGGGAATTGCTAACCCCTGAGCAATACGATGCCCCGCATCCTAATCCTGCTAATTCGTACGGAGACACTTACGGTGCCCACCGCGACTTTTTGGAATTTAACCAGGCTCAACATGCCGAATTGAAGGCTTTTTGCGAAGATCTGGGTATTGTTTACTCAACATCTGTTTGGGATCTTACCTCGGCAAAAGAGATGGCAGCATTAAAGCCTAAATTGTTAAAAATACCATCGGCATGTAACAACAATTACGAAATGCTGGGCTGGCTTTGCGATAACTACGAAGGCGAGATACATGTATCAACCGGGATGACAACCAAGGATGAAATTGAAGACCTGGTTGAGTTTTTTGTAACCAAAGGCAGAAACAAAGATGTAGTAGTTTACAACTGTACATCGGGCTACCCGGTTCCCTTTAATGATGTTTGCTTGCTGGATATATTAACATTAAGAGAAAAATACGGCGATAAAGTTAAGTCTATCGGTTTCTCGGGCCACCATTTAGGTATAGCTGTTGATATAGCCGCGCATACTTTAGGTGCCGAATGGATAGAGAGGCATTACACGCTCGACAGAACCTGGAAAGGTACCGATCATGCGGCATCGCTTGAACCGGATGGCCTTAGAAAATTAGTAAGGGATTTGCACGCGGTTACCAAAACTTTAACCCACAAAAGCAAGGATATTCTTGATATTGAAGCGGTGCAAAGGGTAAAACTTAAAAACAGGAAAGTCTGATTTTAATTAGTTGAAAATTTGAAATTACTTTATCTAAGATTTACGCTTTAATGAAATCTATTTTAATTGTTATTAAAGATGTTATTAAGTACATTTTAAACCAGGGCGCATTTTGGATCCTGCTTTTAATTGTGATTTTAACAAAAAAGCGTAAATCTTTTGAAAACGATAAAAGTAAGCCGCAAAAACTGGCCTGGTTTGGCGCCTATGGTAATACAAACATCGGCGATGACCTGATATTTTTTTCCATAAAACAATTTGTGCCTGATAGCGTCGAGATCAACCTATCATGCAGGCAGCAGGTTCCCACCACTGATTATGGCGTTAAAACTTTTTACAAAGGCGAAAACGTTTTTAATTATGGTAAGTACAAACAGATAATCAAAAGCTCGTCGCACGTAATATTAGGCGGCGGCGGCCTTTTTGAATACTACAAGTTTTCGTGGCCGGCACGCCGGGTAATTATGAATTACCTTGCCCCTTTAATGCTGGCCATAATTTACAAAAAGCCATTTGCAATAGTGGGCATGGGGGTAAACGAGGGTGTTATTGCTAACAAGCCTTTTAAGTATGCCTTTAAAGCCATTTTAAGCCGGGCATCGTTCATTATCACCCGCGATCAAAAATCGGTTGACGGGCTGCATAATAATGGAGTAAGCGGCAATATTACCTGGACGTATGATCCGGTGTTCAGCTTATCGGTTAGTTCGATCGATCCGGCAAAACTTGTTGTTCCGGCAAAAAGTAAAACAGTTAAAAAAATTGGCCTGCTGCTATGGCCTTATTTTCTGTGGCCCAATTTTTACAAAAATTACCTGGCCGCCAATAGCGATCAGTTACAAAAGCACGAAAAATTTGTTAACGGTATAAAAACGCTGATTGATAACTTAAAGCAAAGTGGCTATGAACTGATATACCCGCTATTCCATTTTTCTGATAAAATAATATTAGACGAAATGGGGGTGGAATATATTGACAAAATAAGTATTGCCGAATATAGCCAACAGTTGTTAAGCTGCGATTTGCTTATAAGCATGCGCTACCACGGTTTAATTACAGCCCTGTGCGAGGATATACCGGTAATATCTATCCCCGTTCAGGAAAAAATGTATGCGCTGATCAAGAATTTCAACTATAAGCAATATGAATTTATCCCGTCGGAATTTGATGCGGCACGTTGCTTTACCGTTATAAACGAAATTTCGGCGAAAAAGCAATTGATCGAAAAAGATATCAAAGAAAAAAATGTGGCTATAAAAAAATCGGTTATCGATACTTATACCACTTATTTTACCGGGTTTTTTAATTAGTGCCAAAAGGCATTATCCGTTTTGTACAAAGCGGGCGTTGATGGGTGCTCGGTTCGGCAAAAATTAATTACAGCATTTCCTAACATCATTTTTAAAGGTGTAAAACTTGAAGAAAATACAATAATGTCTATAAAAGCGAATTTAATATTTTTAACAGTAAGCCAGTCGTTAAATCAATTAACATCACTTTTAGTATTTATTGCACTTTCACGTACACTAAGCCAGGCCGACTACGGTACCATGCGCGAGCATGTTTACATTATTGAATTTGCGGCCAGCATCCTCCTGTTTGGCCTAAGCGATGGGCTTTTGGCCTTAAATAAGGATCCCGCCACCAATCAAAAAACAATAACCAATATATCTTATTACATATTTATAAGTACCACTATAATCAGCCTTTTCTTTTTGCTGGTTTTTAGGTATGATTTTTTTAATTGGCAAAAAACCAATTTCATGCCCTTCCATTTGGTGCTGTATGCATATTCCATGATGCTTTTTCCCTTAATATCAAGCATCGCCATTATAAAAAAACGGATAAAGGCCTTTATCTATTTTATTTTGTTAACCATGTTTGTAAAGGTGATAACCGTATTGCTGGCGCTGTTTCACCTGGTTAATAATGTTAACGTGTATATGTTATATACCAGCCTGGGTGTGGTTTCTGTAATATATTACGTTATTATGGAACGAAAGGCGATGCTTAATTTTAAGGATATAAGCCTGAAGCACTTTGTATATACCTTTAAATACACCTTTCCTTTAGGTTTATCAATCCTGATAAAAAAGTCATATACTTACCTTGATAAGTTTGTTGTGAGCGCCTTTTACAACAGCAAGCAACTGGCCATATATGCTAACGGATCTATCCCTATTCCTTTTGTTGATTTTTTTAACTCTTCGGTAAACTCCGTTTACTTAAAACATTTTGCCGATTATCACCGCGATGAACGCCAGGATCTGATCTACCGCGATTTTTTCAAGGTGAGTAATGATCTGCTTTTCTTTTACTTCGGCGTAACCTTCGGCGTGTTCATGTTCGCGTCAAACCTTATTACCTTCACATTCTCCAGTAAGTATATTGCCAGTATCATCATATTTAAAATACTGCTCATCCGGAATATATTTAAAGCGTTTCCAACAGCCATTATGTTTATTGTGTATGACCGGAGGAAGCTCATCACGCTTACCTCGGTTTTAACCATAGTGATAAATATCATTCTGATACCCGGCATGAAATATCTGTATGGTATAAACGGCTTGCCTTACTCCATTGTAATTACCGAATTTATTGTGATTGTATGGCAATTAGTAGTAATAGGCCAGATATTTAAAAACAAGAACTATATAAAGGATATTTTTGTAATAGTAGGTAAATACATTTTGATTTGCCTGGTTGCATGCGGCGTAGTATATGTTTTACAAAAAATGCATATCCCGGTATTATTGCTGATGGCTTTGTGGGCCTTTATATATCTTTTCATGACATTTGCTTTAGGGCTCATGAACTTTAAAGAAATGAAAACAAAAGTAATGAACTATAAATTTAAAAAATGAATATAGCGTTCGTATCAAATTTTCATAAAACTTACCTTTTTCACCAGATAGCCCAGGGCTTAACCGAGAAAGGATATAACATATATTGGTTTTGCTTTGGTGAAAAGTGGTATAATTACCTTATTGATTCGGGCTATAAACCCGAAAATATATTGTTGCTTAATAAGAATGTTAAAGCCAGTGCCGCCCCCCTGGTAGGTGAATATAAATTAAACGAACTGATTGCTAATGACAGGGCGCTGCGGTATAATTACGAAAGTAGTTATGAGTACTTAACCGCTATTGAAAAACCATTTTTTAATTTTGTGGCCGAAAATAACCTGGCTTACATATTTGGTGAAATGACCTACGCCCATGAAATATTGATGGCGAGGATATGCCTCGATAAATTTAAAAACAAGGCTCATTACCTGCATCCGCAATCTATCAGGATACCTAACGGCCGTTTTACTTTTTTAGATACCGAGTTTCAGGATACTATTTTTGAAAAAGCGATCAACTACAGGCCCGAAGCTGATCTTAACCCCAAGGATGTGCCTATTAAGCCCGTACCGCCGCAAAGGGTAGTTCAGGTAGCAAAGGATGTAAAAAAATCAATGACGCTGCAGGCGAAGCTTAAAAGGGTGAAACGCTTATTTACCGAAGAAAATATTGAGAAGGACAACCCCAGCATAATAGCCGACAGAAATGTACGTTACCGGATAGCGGTAAGGGAAGAGATAAATAAATCGACCTATAAATTACTGAAAACTGAAAACATCAGCTTTTTGGAAAACAAGAAGTACGTTCTTATTACCCTGCACATGCAGCCCGAGGCATCGGTTGATGTGGTGGGCCGGTATTACGAAGATCAGTACATCACCATTTTTAACGTTTGGCGTATTTTAAACGGCGATATGTACCTGGTGCTAAAAGAACATACCAACGCGATTGGTAACAGGAGCAACGCTTTTTATGAACGCTGCAAAAAATTAAAGAATGTGATATTTGTGCATGAAACCACCAGTTCTCACGCTTTAATTAATGGCGCGTTGGCTATATTCACCAATAGCGGTACCGTTGCCCTTGAAGGCGCGTTGTATGGTATAAATTCATTTGTGTTTTCAAATATATTCTTCTCCAAACTGATTAAATGCCATCCGATAACGCTGGAGGATTTAAAGTTTTGCGAAAATTTTGATGATCTGGTAAACAAATGCAATCAAAAAGCCGTATCATCACATAAATTGAATAACGAAGAATATTCGAAATTTATACTTAGGAGTAGTTTTGAAGGGGTGGTTGACCCGCCCATAATATTGAAGGATACGGTTGATCATGAAAATGTTTCAAAAGTAATTAATAGTTTTGATGTGTTTCTGAAGTTGTAATATGAAGAGTTTCCACTGGTTTAGTTTATGGGCAATACTGTTTTTATCCTCCTTTGAATCGGTTTCATTCGAAACCCCGGTCGGTACCTTTCGTTTAGTACACTTTTTTGTAGCTTTTTGCTTAATAGTTAGTGGCGCTGCCGTGCTTAAAGGAGCCAAGCGCATCTCCAAAAACGTTGGGTCATACACCTTGTTTGTTATAGCCTTTATATACCTTATTTACGGGCCGTTTACGCTTATTTATTCCTATTACCCCAAAGGCACCATTACTATGGCGCTTGGGCAGCTGTGTAACGTTGTGATATTTTTTTACTGTTATGGTGTATTGGTAATATACCCCAGCTTTTACGCTCGTTTGCCCAATTTGGTGGTATCCAACATACAATTTCAGTCTATTTTAGTGGTTTGTCACTTTTTTTTAATTGCATTTGGTATAATACCCTCAGGCGATGCGGGCTATGGTATAGGCGGGTTAGGGCGGCCGGGTGCCTTTTTTGGCGACCCCAACTGGTTTTCGGAATATGTGATAGTATTGTTTTTAATGGCGCTTTATTTTTATAAGGACGGGCGGATCAGCCATAGCAAAATAATGAAGCTATGCTGTATCATCTCATTTGATTTTATATTAACCGAATCGCGCGTGGCGCTGATAATCCTCGTTGTAACCTTATATCTATTCTTCTTTAAACCCGAAAACCGAAAGGTGATTACCATTACAGTAATTATTCCGTTGTTTATTCTTATTTTAGCCATAGGCGGCGATGTAAAAAGCCTTTTGCCATCAAGGTTTTATTATGACTTGCTGGATTACCAGGACAACCCGAGGTTGAACGATATTAACAACCTTGTTACGGAAATTACTTTTTATCATCGGTTTCAATACGGCTTTGGCTGGGGGGCGTTGCCATTTATTGCCGATACTTATTACTGGCGAAATTATCAGGGATCCATCAACGTAATGCCTGTGCAAATACTGTTCGATTTTGGCTTTACCGGCTTAACCATATTTACCATCATCTTTTTTATTACGCTTCGCAGATATAAAAACCGGTTATTGCGCTTCGCCTTTTTTACACTCATGTTTTTTAACATTTTTCACATGAGCGGGTACATGCAGTTTTACTGGGTGTTGCTGGCGTTTGTATTATTCCTCAGCCGGAACGAGAAATCGCCAATTTACAATGTCCGAACAACATCCAGGCTAATACGGCGAACCTTACCGCAGTTTGAAGAAGACGAGCGCAAAGTAGCAGCAGCAGCCTTATTAAGTTCGTAAGGTTTCGGCGAATATATTAAGCTTAGTTTGTTAGCTTTAAGTAAACGTCTTTTACTTTTTTGGCAGAAACTGTCCAATCGTATTCGGTTCTTACGAATGCGTTGGCATTTTTTTCCAGGGCGATAAGGGTGTCTTTATGCGCCGATATGTATTCAATTTTTTCGGCTAATGATTGGCTGTTATCGTTCATAAATATCAGCCCGTTCTCCTTATCGGCTATCACATCGGCAAAAGCAGGGATATCGGAGGTTAACACCGCGCGGCCATAGCTCATGGCCATGAGCAATACGCCGCTCTGGTAAATTTCGCGGTAAGGCAGCACTACCAGGTTGGCATCGTTAAAATAATTCCATACCTCATCATTCGGGATATAGCCGATGTGTTTTTCAACCATATCGGCTATATCGTATTGAGTTATCATTTGATCGTAATTGGCAATATCGTCGTCTTTCCAAACCCGGCCGGCAATAACCAGCTTTACTTTAATTCCTTTTGCTTTTAAAATGGGCAGGGCGCCAACTAAAACATCCAACCCCTTTACTTTTCTTATCTGCCCAAAAAACAGCAGCCTTAATACCGGTTGAATGTTCTGCGGTTCCACCTTTTTAATAAACTGGATATAATTGCCATGATGTATCACGTGGTAATGATCGGATGCATGTATGCTATTTATCACCTTTAGGCTATAATTGTTATGAACTACGATCTGATCGATAGAATCAAGCACCTTTTTCTCGAACGAAAGCGGTATACGGCTGCCGGTAAAGCTGGTTACATCGTGCAAGGTGGCTACTATTTTAAACCCCAGCATTTTACTGTACAGTATGCTGAAAAGAAAAAGCCAGTCGAAATGAAACACCATAAAGTGCAATATTTTGATGTTGTTTTTACGGGCGAACTTTATGGTTTTTAAAAGGCCCGAAGTATATTTCTGTAGTTTTAGTACTTTGTTCTTTTGTTTCCATATATCGCCGAAAAAATATAACGTGTGTACACCATCATGCTTTATCTCCTGTGTGGAATTTGATGTAGCATAAAAAACCTCCACATCGTTTTTTGCCAGGCCAATTGATAAGCCGTAGTTATAGTAATTATCGGCATGGCCGCCAACCGGGTCAATAAGCGCTATTTTAAAATCGGGCATATTTTTATACTTTATTTATGGAATTTATTTTGATATTTAATACAGGCTAAGTTACACCAATAATGTTAGTTAGCCGGGCTTTGTTAAATCAGTACCGTAATTTTAGAAGATCCGGCTGCTTTAAATAAAGCGGGCCGGGGTAGAAAATTATTTACTTAACAATTACGTAATTAACAAAATACATAAATAATCAAATTTGATTAAATGCCCAAATAATTGTTTTTTTTGCAACGATATAAGAGTTTTTTTTATATTTTCGTATTAATATTCTAAATTAGCATACAAATAGAAAATTGGCTAAGCTTGAGAATTTTTAATCTTAACCTTTTTTAGCAATAAATTTAGTATACATACCAATGAAAATATTTTTACTCTAAATGGTTATTCGATCTAAAGCACCACTAAGATTAGGGCTTGCCGGTGGCGGAAGCGACGTTTCTCCCTACAGCGATATGTTTGGCGGCTTCATTTTAAACGCTACAATCGATTTGTATGCCTATTGCACCATAGCAGTTACCGATACAAAGCGGATAGAAATTTACGCTGCCGACCTGGATGTACAATTAAGCTATCCCATACAGGAGAGCCTGCCTATTGACGGCCACCTCGACATTATTAAGGGCGTATATAACAGGCTGATAAAAGATTATCATATAGCCAACCTAACCGGCTTCCGCATTACCACGCATTCCGATGCCCCTCCGGGCAGCGGTTTGGGGTCGTCATCAACCATGGTGGTGGCAATTGTAAAGGCCTTTACCGAGTGGTGGAACCTGCCCCTGGGCGAATATGATATAGCGCACCTGGCCTATGAAATTGAGCGGATAGACCTTTTGTTAACCGGTGGTAAACAGGATCAGTACGCGGCAACATTTGGCGGCTTTAACTTTATGGAGTTTTTAAAGGAAGACAAAGTTATTGTAAACCCGCTGCGTATTAAGCGCTGGATAATTGATGAACTGGAATCATCCATGGTATTGTTTTTTACCGGCGCGTCGCGGTCATCGGCCAAAATTATTGAGGAGCAGCAAAAAAATACATCGCAGGGCAATACTATAGCCATTGATGCCATGCACAGCATTAAGCAAAGCGCTGTTGATATGAAAGAGGCTTTGCTTAAAGGCGATATACCCAGTTATGCACGCATATTAGGCGGCGCCTGGGCCGATAAAAAGAAAATGGCACACTCTATAACCAATAATTCTATCGATCTGGTGTACGATACCGCAATGGCATCAGGCGCCCTGGCTGGTAAAGTATCGGGAGCGGGCGGCGGTGGCTTTATGATGTTTGTGGTTGATCCGGAAAAAAAATTAAATGTAATTAACGCACTAAAAAAGTTCGACGGTAAAGTGATGCCCTTCCATTTTAGCGAAGGCGGGTGCCACGGCTGGAAAATTTATAACTAAAAAAATAAATATGTTATCTATTGTAGAATCACAGGTAAGATCATCTATCAATGTAAAAACCGCGGTGCTGGAAAGCCCTGAGTTATTAGCGCAAATAGCCCAAGTTGCAGCAGTTGTAACCGAAGCATACAGGAACAATAAAAAAACTTTGCTTGCCGGTAATGGCGGCAGCGCTGCCGACGCGCAGCACATAGCAGGTGAATTTGTTAGCCGCTTTTATTTCGACAGGCCGGGTTTGCCCTCAATTGCATTAACAACCGATACCTCGGTTATAACCGCAATTGGTAATGATTATGGTTACGAAAAGCTATTTGCCCGCCAGGTACAGGCCTTAGGTAATGAAGGTGATGTATTTATAGGTATATCAACATCGGGTAACTCGCCAAATGTGATAAAGGCATTGGAGTTGTGTAAGGAAAAAGGTATTATATCAGTAGGTTTAACAGGCGCCAGCGGTGGTAAAATGGCCGAACTTTGCGATTACTGCATTAAAGTACCATCGGGCGAAACCCCACGCATACAGGAAGTACACATACTGATAGGCCATATTATTTGCGCTATTGTTGAAGAGGAAATATTCCCCGAATACAAACCGGCTAAATAATGGAAGCTATAGTTTTGGCCGGCGGCCTCGGTACCAGGTTACGATCGGTAATTACCGATGTGCCTAAGCCTATGGCCCCTGTGGCCAACCGCCCTTTTTTAGATTATATTTTATACTACCTCAAAAACCAGGGTGTTACCCGCGTAGTTTTAGCGGTAGGCTATAAATGGGAGGTAATACGCGACTATTATAAAGACAGCGCAGCTGCTTTCGGACTGGAACTTGATTATAGTGTTGAAGTGGAACCCTTAGGTACCGGTGGCGCTATTTTTAAAGCTGCCGGGCATATCATCGGCGATAACTTTTTTATAATCAATGGCGATACCTCGTTCGAGGTTTCGTTAAATGAACTTAAAACATTCGCGCTCGGCAGGGATGCCGATATGGCCCTGGCGCTAAAGCAAATATTTAACTCCAACCGCTATGGCTCGGTTGAGCATACGGCCGATGGGCGTGTTATATCATTTAAAGAAAAAGATCCGGATGCGCTGCCGGCGGCGTCCGAAATTAACGGTGGTATCTATTTTATGCAGAAGGAACTGATCAAACGCTTTACTTTCCCCGAAAAGTTTTCGTTCGAGACAGATTTTATGCAAAGTAACTTCAGCAATTTAAAAGCCTACGCCAAAACATTTGATGCCACCTTTATTGATATAGGCATCCCCGAAGATTATTACAGGGCGCAAAAAATATTTGAAAATGCCATCAGCTAAAAAGTTTGATACTTTATTCCTGGATAGGGACGGCGTGCTGAATGTGAAGATAGATCACGGCTATGTGCTGGGCTTTGATCAGATAGTAATTATCCCCGGCGTACAGGAATTTCTGGCATCAGCCAAAAACTATTTCGAACGATTGGTAGTAGTAACCAACCAGCGCTGTGTGGGCAGGGGCCTATTAGCTATGGGCGACCTGCTGAAGATCAACGCCAAAATAAATAGCCTGACAGGATCATACATCGACAAGTTTTATGTTTGCCCGCATTTGGACGAGGACAATTGCGATTGCCGCAAACCCAAACCCGGGATGTTTTTGCAGGCGCAAAAAGAATATAACATCAATTTTGAAAGTTCGTGGATGGTGGGGGATTCCGAAACGGATATGATCCCGGCTAAACAATTAGGTATTGCTACTTTTTTCTTTTCTCCTAAGCCCAGTGCTTACGCCGATAAAAATATCAGCAGCTTTGCCGAATTAAAGGCTTACCTCGAAACTTTTAGCTCCCATGTACAATAGACAGCATCACTATAACAG
>Ga0302307_10000829_pt1 | contig 19972 bp, 21 predicted proteins | sample III_Palsa_E3_2_FD_200530 | JGI IMG/M metagenome (GOLD analysis project Ga0302307, IMG submission 200530) | Peat permafrost microbial communities from Stordalen Mire near Abisko, Sweden - III_Palsa_E3_2 | ecosystem: Environmental > Terrestrial > Soil > Palsa > Peat permafrost | place: Sweden... | reverse complement strand
GTCAGATGCCGATATCAGCGATCTCCTGCCGTTCAACTTTGCGAAGCCGCATCGAGTGTCGGTACCGGCCTGATCTAGCCGCAGCGCGCGGAATAACTCACTGCGGTGCGTGTTAATTCGCGCTTACGATCATCACGCCCACCTGATCAAATCTACCGTTGGCGAGCCTGGTTAAAATGGGTTCGCTAACGGCTTGCTGTGGCTTAATTCACGTGTCCGAAAAAGCGGGGAGGCTCATTGCGTCCCCGATTGCTGTGCCCGTCGCCCCGCCAATGGCCCCATATCTATGGCCCGTACCCTGTTACTGGTTATCGTCTTGACAATTATCTTCCTCGCCTTTTGACCAAAAAACACTGATATCAACATCTATTGTGTCAGGTTCAGATTTCGATTTCCTGAGTTCCAGTGCTAAATTTATCTTTCCTTTGCAATATTCTCGCCCCTCTAAAAATGCCCATGACTTTCTAATCGCGTGTCTTTTCCATCCAATATTCGCTAATTCCTTGTCGTAATAATCATCTATCGAAAATTGACTGGCGCGTGTCGAAAATCGCGCAGTTGACCATGCCCCACCATACTTTTCCCCGTTTGACGCATTATCAATCTTTACATTAGGGAAGTTAGATATTTTATTAAATTCACTCACTACTATCGGATAATAATATGCTTCACTATGAGTATTTGATGAATCATTGCATGACGCCAGAAAAAAAATTACCCCCGCCATTAAGAATAGCCTCAGCAAAACAACAGGGGACGTACCACGATAAAGACTACCGGAAACAAGAGCGTAACCGTGGTCCCCTGTTGTTCCAGTTAGATCCAGTCCGGTCTCAATTATCCGTGGCTTGGAGTTACCCGGTTTTTCCTGACATCGGAATGCGTCAGGCCCCTTTTTATGAACAGCGATATCCATGGTCCGCACCTATTGTTTCATTGAGATTACTTGTGAAACTGCTAATTTCAATCGAGCTTTTAAATTTGTCGATAAAAACAATAGTAAATTACAAATCCGACGAAAATAAAAATCAGCCAACAATTTAAAAGTAAAAACATAGACTGCAAAAAATATTTACGGGCCAAACGTCCTTTTTCATTTAAATATAAATCTGAAAATAAAACCCCTACACTTCTACCGCCATCATCAGCGTTTATTATAATTTTAAAGAAATTTACCACCGCTGAAAAAAACGATGCCACTCCAAAAACCCAACACGCAATCAATATTCCACCACCGACACTTAGGCTAAATCGATTACTTAAACCAGAAAATTTTCCATTGTAAAAAATAATTGATGCCACAATTATAATTGTTAGCACCACAAGCCATTTTCCTATATTAATTTTTTTTAAATTCATTTTTTTCTTACCGCCTTCTTTTTAATTAATGGCATAGCGCCTGGGAAAAACCAGAAAAAAGGTTACTCAAACCAAAGGTGCAAGTTGTATTTTTGGTCATCGACGCTGTGGCACCAGGGATGCCCGGAATTCCACGAAAACCTAAACTGCCTGCCCAACCGGAAATTTGGCCATCGGTATAACTCGTTGTTACCCCACCCCCTACACCAATACCAAGGTTGGCGTTCGACGCGACACCTCGCAGATTACTTACCGGCCCAAAGTTGTAACCAACCGCGCCACCTAATGAAGGATGAACAACACGGGACAGACCACGGTTAGGCCGGTCTTTAATCGTGGTCGCCCCGGTTTTCCTTCCGGTTAAACGATTCTCAAGCCAAGTAAACAAATGATCAGAGCAGCACCTCGCTCCTCAGCATATCCACCTTGCACGGACGACCCGACCTGCCCTTCGTAACACGCCGTCCAAGTGCTAGGCCTACCTGCTCCGCGAAGCAGGCATTCCCCAAAGCATAGTTGCTATTGGTCGCTTGGCGAATCGCATCGACCATGCCGGGGTCAAGTTCATAGCGAAATAGTTCACGATAGGCTGCCTGGCGTGCTTCTGCGTCTTGGCCTAGAGCTTCATAAAGCGCGTGCGGCTGGAGCACACTGGATACCTCTCCTTGCGCATTCGCACGATAACTAGACCAACGATACTCGGCCGGGTGCGCCACCATTCCCGCACGGACAGGATTCAATTCGATATAACGCTGGCACGCGAGCAAGTACCCTTCATCCTGCGTCAAGCAGGAGCGGTAGCGCCCCTCCCACAGCGTGCCGCTTCGCTGGTATGTTCGATTAACATATTGGACGTAGCGCTGGCCCAGCGCCTTCATCAGCATGCTTGGGCCAGAGCCTTGCGGTGACGAGATCAATAGATGGACGTGATTGGTCATCAACACGTACGCATGCACCTGACATTGGCTCGTGCCAGCATACTCATCCAGCCAGCATAGATAGGTGCTGTAGTCCTCATCGGCAAAGAAGCAGGCTTGCCGGTTGTTGCCGCGCTGGATCAGATGCACTGGAATATTGGGCAAAACAATGCGAGCGCGACGGGGCATGAGAGGCTTATGGACAGTCCGAGAACCATAAATCATAACTGTGGATCGCCCTCAGATCTCTGTTTCCGGTTGCCCTAGACGATTGGGCGTGTTTTACCGTGGCCCGTCCCCTATTGTTACGTCCCCTATTGTTACCGAGGTTGTTGTGCCAGCACAAGGTGAAGCTCTTTTGCTCAAGCACGATATCGCCAGGCAGACCGATCAGATACCCTCACGCTAGCTTATATTTTTCGTCCGCATCTTCACGTGTCAACACCGTCAATTTTGGAGCACCACCGCCACTCTGGCCTGACTCTGGGTAGGAAAGCTCCCAATAGCGTCCATCCAATGGATCTTGATATAAAGTAAGCCACCCACTTGCGTCAACTGCGAGCCGAACGAAGCCTTCGTTGACCAGATAATCAACTCGACGGCAAACATCGTCATCGACAATTTTTCCCGCCGATATTACCCACCGACCGACAAGCTCGGTTTCCTGGGGACTTGGATTAAGATATTTACTCATGGAGCAACAAACCTAATGGTAGATCCTGGGGGAAGTAGGCTATTTGGAACAACAAATTCAGCGCAATTTGTGGACCTGCCCCCTGTTGTTACCTCGTTTTCGGCTCACGTCGCTCCCGCTTGCTGTTGGCCCCGGCCAATCCAGCTACGGCACCTCCGCTCATCATCGACAATACGGTTAATAACGCAGTCTGCCCGGAACTTAACGGTGCTCCGGTCGGGTCAATCGCAGCAACAATATGCGACTAGGTGGCTCACCAAATACCAAAACAACGGTAACGATGGTTCCGACCGACAGAACCACTTCGGTGTGTTCGCCGATCACTGTTGCGTTAACTGCCTTCGACAACTTGAAGGTGTCGTTCTCTTTCATGGCTCTCATTATTTCGTAGGAATCCCAGTCACTCAATAATCCTTGGAAAATAAAAAATCACCGCTCCAGCCAACACCATTAGATTCAAATAAATCTTCAATTTCTTTAATAAACGGCTCACACAAAATATCGCCCTCATATTTTTTAATATCATGCTTTTCAATTAATATCTTGCACAAAGACGTTCCAAAAATAAGTGGCTCAAGCCAATAAGCTGAACTATTTTCTGCAAAATCATTTATACCCGGCGGGGGATTGTCCCTCAAAGCGTCAACTAATCCCAATGAATTTTTTATATCTTTCTCCGCCATCCATTGCTCATTCCAAACATCGACCAAGTTACATTTTAAGCAACGGTATATCGTATCTACCGCAAGCATCCATAAAAAATTCGAATCACCATCCAACCCTCCCGGCTTTGAGTGAATAAATGATTCTGGACAATAGCCGTCTAAGGTTACGAGATAAAGCTTAAACTGAAGCCATAACGCCACATTAACAGGCATTCTCATTGAGAACCTCCGCCATCCAAAGGAAACTTTAACTTCAATACACTACCATTGTTTAAAGCATTCCCTGTCGTTTTTGAATTAACTTCAACGGTGGCAGTCGTCGATAACGTTTCACTGCTCGCTTGACCTGCAGGGCGATAAGTTACCCACGTGCCATCAGTTGTTTGTGCACGCCAGCATCCATCACAGCCAGCAATTGGTATTGCATTTTGCGGCGTTTCCCCCCCCAAAAAACTGGTTAGCGAAATCTTCTGCTGTAGCACTTGGATCCGAACTCTGGGGCATCTCTCGAGGCGTACCTGGGCCACCAATTGGCGTTCCAGGCAGCACGCCATTTTGCAGATCACGGTCCAGGACGTGATGATGAGCTTCAAGAAAGCCCTGATCGAACGGGCATTGAACGCCGAAATGAGCCATCACTTGGGCTACGAGGCTGGCGCTGCCAAGCCGGCCGAAGTGGCCAACCATCGTAACGGCAAAAGCCGCAAGACAGTTCTGACAGACGATGGAGCGGTACACATCGAAGTGCCGCGTGACCGTGAAGGGGCGTTTGAACCTCAGCTCATCGGCAAGCACGAGAGACGCTTCACGGGGTTCGATGACAAGATTGTCGCCATGTATGCTCGTGGCATGACGGTTCGCGAAATCCAGGCCTTCCTGGCCGAGATGTACAGCGTAGAGGTCTCGCCGGACCTGATCAGCTCCGTTACGGATGCCGTGATGAGCGAAGTCACCGCATGGCAGTCGCGACCGCTGGAAACGATGTATCCGGTCGTGTTCTTCGATGCTCTGCGGGTCAAAATCCGCGAGGATGCGGTGGTCCGCAGCAAGGCTGTTTATCTGGCTTTGGCTGTGTTGCCGGACGGCAGCAAAGACATCCTGGGCCTGTGGATCGAAAATACGGAAGGCGCCAAATTCTGGATGAAGGTCTTCAATGATCTTAAAACCCGCGGCTGCCAAGATATTCTGATTGCCGTCACCGATGGCCTCAAGGGCATGGGCGAGGCGCTTGGAGCCGTCTATCCGGCGACCACGCTGCAAACCTGCATCGTCCATCTGATCCGCAACAGCCTTGATTTCGCTAGCTGGAAAGACCGTAAGGGCTTGGCCGCAGCGCTCAAGCCGATCTATCAGGCTGCCAGCGCCGAAGCAGCGTTGGCCGAACTTGACGCGTTTGAACAGAGCGACTGGGGCAAAAAATTCCCGACGGTCGCCGCATCCTGGCGACGCGTTTGGGATAAAGTGATTCCGTTTTTTGCATTTCCACCAGAGGTGCGGCGAGTGATCTACACCACGAATGCAATCGAAAGCGTGAATGCGCAGCTACGAAAAATCATCAAAACACGGGGCCACTTCCCGAGCGATGATGCCGCTTCCAAGCTGATTTGGCTGGCACTGCGCAACATCACTGCCGACTGGGGGCGGGCTGCCAATAATTGGAAAACAGCGATGAACCAATTTGCTATTCTTTATGATGATCGATTCATCAAGGCAACGTCTTAACACCCAAGCAGCTTAGTTTGAAACCGCCTCACACACAGAAATTCTGACACTCCCTATTTGGCAGTACGACAAGCCCTGACGACATAGGGCTCGCGCTGAACAGCGGGTCGGCACATACCTCCAGAAAGATACGGTAACAATAGCGCGGACAACTTTGGGTCGCTTGGTGTCATTTTCGAGACTGTTCTGTCTCTTTTTAACTTGCCTTTCACGAAGCCTGGACTATTCTTACAAAAAAAAGCGCCAGCGCACCAGAAATAAAACGTCGCTAGCGAAACCGTTTACATCGGGGACCTGCCATGCGCCAAGCCTCGCCGTAGTTTCCTTCTTGTTACGCCGCTGTACCGTCCTTCCCGCACACACAATTCCATCGTGTCGTGGGTGCGCTCGTCCCTTGCAGGAGATTGCATCATGCGTCATCGAAACACATGGCGGGCGCTGCTCGCCGTCGTGACCATCGCCATTTTGGCGAGTTGTGCCAACACGCCAGACGTTACGCGTACGTATTATTTGCCCCAAGCCGAACTCACAGCGAACGTCACGCAATCGCTCGCGTGCGACAACAACTTCAAGTCGTTGATACGCGTGACGACCGTCACGTTCCAGCCGCCGAAGTACACCCGAAATCGCGGCGTAACGGGGACTTTTGCGTACAAGGCGTTGTCGGGTGTATTCCGCGATAGCAACGTAGGTCTCACCACGACCTCGGATGGTCGCTTGTCCGGGGTCAATGCTTCCGGCACCGGCGCTGGGACCGTCATGCTTCAATCGCTCATCAACGTCGGCTCCAGTATCGCGGGCGTTGTCGCGCATACAGCCGACGGGAAGCCTGGTAATAACGATGCGGCGCCGTCGCCGCCACCGCCGGCGCTGCTGCCCGGCACGACGCTTATCACATCGATCTGCGGCAACATCCAGAAACTCAACGACGCGTCCGCCGTTGTTCACCCGGCGTCCACCAAAGCGGACGCGGCAACGCCCGGCTCTGAAGCGAGCGCGCCCAGAGCCAACACCCCCGTAGTGACGCTGACGTATAGCACGACGATCGTGTTCAACGCGAACGGGACGACAGTTCCGGCGGTCGCCAAGTCGTCCGAGGGAACGCCGGACGCTGTCACAAATAAATGTTCAAAAGTGAAAGATGCCCAGGACATGGCATCCGCCGCCGCCAAACAATCGTCGCTGTCAACGTGGCGCGTCCCAGTTTCCGGCGCTTCATCGCCTGTCGATCGCGAGCTGGACATCGATGCGAACAATGCGTTCTTGCTCGATGCCCTGACGGCCAATGACGCGGCCGATGACTGTTCGAAAGCGTGGAACGCCTTGGCGATCCGTGAATTCATCACCCCCGTCCTGGACGTTGACGTCCAAGGAAAGTCTGACCAGGCCGTTGCCCAGGTCGCCCAGCCGGCATCGGGCTGGGGCAGCGGGTTTCTTCCCCTCAAGGTCAGTCAAATGTACAACGCGACCGTCACCGTAGAACGGAACAACGCCATCGGCTTGGACGACAAGGGGCAGCCCGAACAGACAAAGCCCTACATGCTCGCTCAAACCACCTTGGACGTGCCGACCGATTCCAAGGACGACACGTTGACCGTCCCGATCCCCGAAGCCTACCTGTTCGGCCAGACGATGTTCGCACTGGCGATCGCCGACTCAGGGATGATCACCCAACTTCAGTACGGCTCGACGAGCGGCGCGTCGGACGTCACGAATGCTGTATCCAGCATCGCTACCAAGTTGACGCCCAAGACAGCGGAGCAGAAAGCGGAGGCAGTTCAAGGGCAGGCTGACTTGATTTATCAGAACGAGCGCTTGGCGATCTGCGAAGCGAACCCGGCAAGTTGCTCTTCGAAGTAGTCCGATGCGTCTGTTGGCTCTGGCGGCCCTCCGGGGCCGCTTTTCTTTCGTACCGACGCAGGGATGGCCCAGGCTTGGCGGCACAGCCCGCGCGCCCGTCGTGCATAAGCCCAAAGTTTAATTTTTTGATAAAGTGAGCGTAATACCGTTCGTCGGTCCCCCGCTCCTGACTGTTACACAGTACCAAAGGGTATATTCCCACATTGCGTCATTCGAGGAGATGATGGAGTGAATGTCGATAAATTCAAGCGTCAGCACACTGAGATCATGGAGGCGATAGCCGAGTTGCGCAGCCTGATCAAGGCCGGCATCGGGAAATACGCCCCACAAATCGCCGAGCAAATCACGTCGATGAGCACCATCATCAATCTGCATTTATTGATCGAGGATAAGGTGCTGTATCCGATACTAAAAAAATCCGAAAATCCGGTGTATCGGGAATTGGGCCGTCGGTACCAATCCGAAATGGATGGTCTGGCTGGCGCTTACACCAAGTTCGCCGAGAAATGGTCGTCCCCTGGGGAAATTGCCGATGATATCGACGGCTTCAAGTCTGAAGCGAACCTGGTGTTCAAGGCACTCCATGACCGGATTGAGAAAGAAAATGCCGAGCTATACCCGGCATTGGAACTGATACAACCGGTCAGTCGTTACGAAACGATGTAACGGTGGTATGGGGCAAAATGGTTAATTCGGATGCCCCACCCCCGGGCCGTTGACGTTATTGACATGATAGTTACCGGGGAGGGCGGCGCCGGCATGTCATGCAAGATCACAGCACACGAACAATAGAGGTCACCTCAGGAATAGACCCACCCAGGGCTACGCCACGAATCTTACCTTCGCCGCCTGTCCTGAAACTCTGCTTCCCCTGGCGTGGTACCCCTATTGATCCGGCAGAAATTACTGGGCGCAAGGATCTTCTTTGCTGATGACCAGTGTTATCTCACCGCTCTTAACGCTCTCGGACAAATCGTGGACCAACTGACCCGCGGCATCGGGGAAAAATTTGACCACGGTGGAAACGGCACTATCGTCGAACTCCTGGTAGCAGAGGATTTCCAGCGCGCCCGCTGGCGTAGTGCGAATGAAGAGCGGGCCGTGGACGGGGACTTGGGTGGCGCAGGCGAAGTCTTCGGCGAAATCGAGATCCAAGGGGCACATGAGGTAGGGACTCCAATATCAAATACACATTGTCTTTGCCGGTCGAACCTGGTCTGAGTGGCTTTGCGATGACGCCGACTCAGGCCATTTGATTCTGGGCAATGAACACATCCCCCCATGTGCTCGCACACTCGCAGCTATCTCAATTTCCCATAAGAACAGCTGGAGCTCAAGATGATTGTAGATCCAAAGACTGTAGATGTAAATACGGTAGATATATTTGCTGTAGACGTTAAAGCGCCAATTCGGGATTCTGCCAGTTATGACTATCAATCCCAATCAGACGCACGGCTTGCGAATCCGCTTCGCAGCCAATCTGCGAGAACATCGGCAAGCCCAAGGTTTGTCGCAAGAGGCGCTGGCTGACTTGGCGGGGCTACATCGCACTTATGTGAGTCAGGTCGAGCGGACTGTGACGAATGTGTCGCTGGATAATGTTTTTAAGTTGGCGCAGGCGTTGGGGGTTGATGCGCATTTGCTGTTTTTACCGCGTGGGGACGAGGTTGCGCAAAAAAAGGTCGAGGTGAAGCGGGGTGAGACGAGGGGGACTGGGGTGGTGAAGGTAGCGGCAAAAAAACGGTGATTTGCCAGAGTATTGAGTGGTCGGCCATACACGCATAAACACGCTATATCCTCACGCAAAATTTCGACGCCCGGACAGTATGATACACACCATGGCTCATCCTCTACATGATCCCCGCTACCAAATCCTTGCCAAACTGCTTGGCGACCTGCGCAAACAGCACGGCTTGCTGCAACAGGATGTCGCTGAAAAACTCGGCAGACCGCAGGCATTTGTCTCGAAATACGAGAGCGGGGTTCGGCGGCTGGACCTTGTGGAATTCCTTGAGATCGCGGTTGCGCTGGGGGCTGATCCGATTGAGGTGATGAGGAAGTTTATTGCGTTGACAGGTGTGGAGACGACGTTGCCGAGGTAGGAGGGAGGATTTACGTTTGTGGTTTAAAACTGTGCGTTTGGTCGATGCACTACGTTTATTATCGGGCTGTCCCCAATTATTCGCGAAGGCTAATGCCCATCGAACTCGACGAGATTTCACTAACAATGACTTGACCGGATCTGTGAAAGTGTACGTCTTGATACTGTCTCTCAAAGACCCGCAACAGGTATAAGGAAGGGCAATCGCCAAACAGATTGAGAGGATAGAAGTTGTGGATCCGCAGACAATCGGAATGAGTTCCGGAGCGCGATGGGCATTCGTGGCGCGTCGTTGGTTACGGCGATTCAAACTCGCTAAGCGCGAAACACCATTTCTAAACATCATGGACATGGCTCATGACGTGGCGGATCGAAATCCTGCCGCGCTACACGATCTTGTCAAGTTACTGCTACGACCTATGCAGTCGTCAGCAATTGTGGCCGTCGTCGATAACACTGCACATCAGTCGCCTGCAAGCATTGATTGTAAAAATTTTTTCTTTGATGATGGTCGCGTTAGGTCTGTCGACGAAGGCTGCGAGTTGGAGCTTCCTAAGGATCCGTTCCGGGTACGGTTTGCGACCGACGTCGTATTGCCATGGCGCCCTGGAACCGGCAACGAATCGCAAACGCACTGGCGGGGATTGGTGCCGGCAAGAATCGCGGCGAATGGACGCGGGATTTCAGCAACCACCATCTGACTTTGTGGTTGCCTTGGGGAATTGCATTTGTTAGCGGCGGCAATCACTCCTTGACCGCTGGCATCGTTGGGGGAGAAGGAGAATTAATACCGGATAGAGTTTATGACATGTCTGCTCTGCTGCGCATGATTCGTTGTGACGGGCATCACTTTCGTGATGTTAAAACGGGCCGAGTCGTCGCCCATGTTCAGGATCCGCGTGTTGGCGCTGTTTTCGAAATCGGACGGCTCATGCAGGCGCATTGCCTTGTACCTAATCGCGTTGCCGCTTTCACAATCTAGCGAAATTCTCGTAAGTCTGCGCGTATACTTTCGCCCAAGCATTTCGCCCAACGCGGCCCCCGATGACACGAATTCCGAAAATTCTCTCGCTAATCGAAAGTTTGGTAAACTGATTCGGCTATTTTTATGCATAATCAAGTGCCTTAGCTACCACTTGAAGTAGTACCGAGAAAGCGGCGAAGAAAGCACCAATTGAATTCCATTTCGATTGTGCGGCGAAGGTCTCTGCCATATCCCAGCCGTCTAGGCTCGCCGACGCAAAATTGGGCACTTCTCCTCGCTTTTTTGCGACCCTCGCGCGTAGAGCCATTGCTTTTTCGTGGCTTACTTTTACAAAGCAGGCTCGTAACCAGCTCGCAGCTGAAAATAGCCCCATGATTATCGATGCTGCGTTTAAGTAGTCGATCCATTGTGCCAAAATTTTCTCCTTGCATTATTTCAACGGCATCGGCCGAAGCGTAGGCGTTAGCGCCGTCGCGGGAATCCAGCTGAGATAGGGCGTTTTCCGCTAGTCCATGTAGCCCAGTCTCCGTACTTACCCAGTTTTGTGAGCGCCTGACGCGACGGTAACACTTCGCCGCAGCTTCAGCGCGGGATGCCAACGTGCTGGAAACAACACGACTCAGAGCACGGTTACATTCGCCAGGCGGTATCCCGGCGTTTAATCCGTGGCGCGTCCCTTATTGTTCGCTTCACGAGTGATGGAGCGCATGTGATGTGATGCAAAGCTTCCGTGATTCCCGGTGAAGCAGCGGCAGGTAGCGTGTCGGCCACGATGGCGAGGTGTAGTTCGAAACACTAACTGGGGTGCCTAGCTTTTTATTTTCACAGCTTGAAAGACATTTTTTCCACATTCAGGAGCTCAGTGAACTTTTTCTGATCGAAAAATTTGTTCAGCCGGTTTTGATTTTGCTTTCCCATGTCAGAAAAAAATGATATTTTTCTGACATGGGCGCAATGGAAAAAATCACAAATTGGATTGCGCAACGCCCCGAGGACGATGCGTTTTCGACGGCCGATCTGATCACACTCGGTAGCCGTTCTGCATTGGACCAAGCTCTGTGCCGTTTGGTTAACGCGGGGAAACTCAGACGGCTCTCGCGTGGCATTTTCATCGTGCAGACATCTGACACAGTCGATCCTGTAGCGAGTGCATTGGCTGTGCTTAGCCGGCGCAGCGGATGCCCAATGCAAGTGTCAGGGGACGTTGCATTACAACGTTTTGGCTTAGACAAAAAAAATATTGTACCCGAGCAAACAACGTATCTGTGGCCAGCAAGACCGCGCAAATTGACGGTCATGGGGCACCCTATCCAAATACGCAGCGTAAGCCCTCGCAAGATTGCTCTGTGCGGTCGAGCTGCGGGGCTCGCAGTAACGGCGATCTGGCAAATCGGCAAACAAAAAATGACACCTACAATCATGACCACTATTTTAGATAGTCTTCAGCATGAGGAACTGATGGCGGTACGGGAGTCGGCATCTGCGCTACCGATCTGGGCAGTAAAACAATTAGCTGATATAGATGAAGCTAGAGGTGCTTTACCCACCATCACTGCGTCAAAACGAGACGGTGATATAACCGAACATGGCGATCCTATTGCTCCATCATTGCTCGTTTCCTGCCCGGCACCCACCGCCCTTGAGCACAGCGGCGAGGCTGATGCGTGGCTTCCTTCAGCGGTAGAGAGAAGATGGAGCGGATTTGGTCCTTATTATGCGATGTTTCCGGTCGAGTTTGCCCGCCAGGTCATCTCGACGTATTGCCCCCCTCACGGCTCGGTCATGGATCCATTTTGTGGCCGTGGCACTGTACCGTTCGTGGCATTGACAACTGGGCGTGCTGCACTTGGTAGTGATATCAACCCGGTTGCGTGGGTATATGCAAAGACCAAAACGGATCCGCATCCGGATCCACGTGTGATAATGCGCCGGGCACGACAAATTCAGTCAGCTATTAAGCCCGAAGACCGCCGACCTGAAAATGAGTTTCAAGAACTTGCCTGGTCCTCGGATGTGCTTGCGTTTCTGAATGCTGCACGTCGCAACTTAAACTGGAAAGGCTCGCGTATTGACCGTACGCTGATGGGCATTTTGCTGGTTCATCTTCACGCCAAATTAGGTAATGGGTTCTCGAATCAGATGCGACAGTCTAAGGCCATGGCTCCTGAGTATTCGGTCAGGTGGTGGCGCGATAAACAGATGCTGCCGCCTGAGATCGACATAATCGAATCGCTGAAACAAAAATTGGAATGGCGCTACAAAAAGGGAGTCGTCGCCAATGCAGACGGTGTCTCTCGCCCGATAATCTTACTAGGAGATTCGAGGGCCGTACTACGACGTTCACCAACGAATTTTGCTGCCGATCTCATACTAACGTCACCTCCCTATTATGGCGTAACGAATTATCGGTACGATAATTGGATTCGCTTGTGGCTGCTCGGCGAAGGGCCCTCACTTCCGGAAAGTGATTCCTGGGCGCGACACGGCAATCAGGAACAGTATCGCGATTTACTGATGCAGACGTTCTCTGTATCTAAACGAATGTCTCGGGATGACGTCGCTGTGTATGTGCGTACCGATGCACGAAAATTCACGTTGGAGACGACCGTCGATGCTCTCAAGGCCGTCTGGCCAGATAAATCGTTGTATTTTGCGTTTGACGGATTCAAGAAAGCTACGCAAACTGCGCTGTTTGGCGACAAAGGGCTTAAGCCCGGTGAAGTTGATCTTCTTTTACTCCCGGCTCATCGCCTATGTCCGCCGACTATGAAGTCGATTGAGGGCACCACCTTACCCGAACTATCGACAAGTAGTACCGTTGAATGATCTTCAGCTTGCGGTTTTCGCTCCACCTGCAATATGTTCACGCGCCAGTTTTTCCAGAACCTTCTCGCCCATGTTGAGTGGAATTGCTGCCTCGGCGTGTGCGGCGATCAGCGGTATAACTGCATTTGGATAACGCATCGAAACAAGCATGTCAAGCAGGTCAAGCATGTCAGGCAACCTGGGAAACTGCGACAGGTTAGCCTCGGAGCGATCATCCTGGGCGTCTGACAAAATCGCGCTGATCCCCACAATCATAGCCGCGGAGGCAGTCTTGTATAGAAATGGGCGTCCATAATATGTATCCTTGCCATGCGGTTTGCCAGTTACACTCGGAACCACATATTTCTTGATATAGGGATCGTCGACTAACAGCGCGGACTGTTTCGCTACGCGTCCCGGATTTTGGACGCGAAACTCTTCCTCGCCCTGTTCATGGTCAGACGAGTGCTCCCGCTCCCCTTTCAAATCCTTGCTGCTCTTCTGATCGAGTCGGCACCAATGATCGAAAAAGCGCCCACTTTTCTCGATACCAAATATCAAAAGTTGGTCGCCCGTCTTTTCCAACACAATGCCATTGATGCGTCTAAGTTCTGCTTTGATCGCTTGACTTAACCATGCTGGATGTCCAAAGATCGCCAGACTCCCATCCATTATGATGGCAACGTCTTTGAACATGGACCAGTTGCCACTTGTCCGGCAAAGTCGTTCCATTTCCCGGACAAAACCAACCAGGAACAAATGTTCAAGCACACGCATAACTTCACCGAAACATTCGCCGTTGCTCGCAAAATCGCCAAAACCTTCGTGAATGCGGAGCGCATCTGATAAATACACTGGAAATTTACCGCAAGCACACCAGCCAGATGCATATTCGGCAGCCGGATTGCCATCTTCGTTGCAAATATCCATCAATGGACAATGCTGGTTAGCATCCTGTTGTCTATGTGCAAGTAATACTTGGTATGTCTCAAGAAGAGATTCCGCATCGTCGGCCGGCCTAGTTTTCTCAAGCAACTCAGCCCAGTCGTGACGAAATGAGGAGCGTGCATCCGGAGCTCCCTTGGTGATCATGTTGGTGCTTGCCAGAACGGCTGTAAACGGATGAGTACTCTGTACCTTATTAAATTTAACAGGGTCGATAGATGGCCTTTCGGATTCTGCCTGCAGAAGTCGTACATCGATCAGGATCGTCGCAACACTAACGAAGCCGAGTTCAGCCCCTGGAAAACCTTGGTCGTATTGAACTTCGTGATGGCTCCCGTCAATAGCCACGACATAACGCGGCTGCCACTGGCGGCGCTTGACATCGATGCCGAGTGCGCGCGCGTCCTCAGGATACTCCGGCTCCCGGAACTCCTGAAGCTTACGCTTCAGTTCCTCATTCTCAGTGAATCTACCAAGAATCTTGTGTTGGGCGAATTCGGTAGGACCATAAGACATGATCTGCAATCCTATTTATATAGGGTCGTTAGCAAGCTTGAGTGTGAAGCGCTCGATTTGCACCGGATTGATATACGGATTGCTCAACATCTTTACCCGAAGAAAACCACGGTTCTGAGCACGTAAAATCGAGTCCTCGAAATTGGAAAAGTCATAAAATTTCTTCAGTTCGCGGGTTTCATCGGTATTGTTGAGATGGGAAATAAACCAGTTTGCCGTATTCTTCAGGATGTTTTTCTGAATACTCGACACTTCCTGTGTTGCATAGACCAGACCAATTCGATATTTGCTCCCTTCTTTTGCGGTTCGTACCCAAATATCCTTGAGATCATCCGCCTTGCTCGGTGGAAGCAAGTTATGAGCCTCTTCCACATAGATCAGCATATCGTGGGGAACCTCTCCAGAAATGAATGCACGCTGATTTCCCTTGAATACAGCCCACATGATGCGTCGTGCCGCTGCCTCATTCAGGTACGGCTCGCCCCCCGCCTGATCTATGATTACCAACTTACCACTCAGGAGTTCATCATAGATATCGAGCGCGAAATCCTTTTTGTTATTCGGCTCGTGGTAGGGCGCAAGTCGTGCGACAGATCTAGGACCATTCGGATAGCGAAACATTTCAAGGACGCGCAGCAAGTTTTGATCCGCCCAATTCTCGCCACTGTGAGCAGAGTCCGCAATGTAAGCGTTGTTGAACGCCGTATATCCACTATTTTTGTTGGCGATGAATTGCGCTAGAGTATCTAGCGCGTTGGCAAGTTTTTCCCAGGTAAGCGATTTGGCATTCGCAACATCAAGCATGTCAGCCGTTGCCGCATACGTTGCCTGTAAGTCGGCGTCAGGGCTGCTACGCATGGCATCGAGAAGCAAGGTACCAAACAAACCGTTTCCTCTAAAACCGCTAATATCCGGTATCCGGAGGGTCGTCGGTATATCCAAGCCACCTTTGCGTAATAGCGTGCGATAAGCAAGCACCAAGCGTCTGTAGCGCGTGTTTTTGCTTCCATCCTTTAGATTCTGTGGAACGGTCAGATCGACCTCACAAAAATTCTGGATATATTTCGCAGTGTCATCTGACAGTAGGTCGCCCAGAATGCCCTTGCCAACCAAAAGCATGTCAAGGTCTTCGACAACCTTATCTACATCATTCCAGTCCCGAACTTGGTTTCCAAACGCATTGATGTGAAGCATCTTGCGATCCGGATCCGTTGCCGGCTTGTTCAGCCCGTATGTCACGACATCGTTGATCGCTCCCGCCCGTTCACGCCAAACGTTCTTTAGTGCATTAGCCGCTACATCGCCACCGCCTTGCGTGTTTTCGTTTGCATATTCACCGTTGTAGTCGAATATGAGCTGCCCAATCTTCACCGGAGATATTTGGGCATTACGCAGATCATATATCGCGCGAGCAATGATCTTGGTCGTATTCGATTTGCCCGTTCGACTCATGCCGAAAAGGGCTGTTCGTTGTGCCAACATATCGGTCGGGGCAATCGATATTCCCACCCCGTCGACACCCTGCATGAGGCGATCAGTACTCGCGTATCGCACCGTCCCGATCGGTACAGTGTAATCTTTGAGCGGATGGTCGGGCGTGAGTGAGGGATCCCTAAAATTGACAATGTCATCTAATGCATCGCCGACCGGCTTGTAAACTTTCATTCCGCTATTAGGATAAAAGTTGCTGATGTCCGACCCAAATCGGAGTTCGAATGCTCCATTCGGATCATCGCCTTTGTGGCCTAGATAAAAGGTGCCGACCACTTCACATGCCAGTCCCGCGAAAGATAACTGATAGCGGGTGTAGGCATCCATATGATCCTTCGTTTCCCAATGTGCCGTGTCATCACCCGTCGCCCGTCGCGCCGCTTCCGAGCGGATAACGGTATCCATCATGTCACTTGGTGTCGGTGCTGCTCCGAGTACGCGCAACAGCAAGACACATGCATCTTCTTGGTCCCAGACGATAGGGCGCTTCCAATGTTGAACACGCGACGCAACCAGGTAACTCAGATGAGGAATTCCGCCCACCTGCCGACGGTGATGGTCGTGAACCTGGACGGTCACAGCGCGGTAATCTAGCTTTAAGGATTCTCCGACATACTGTGCTTGCTGCACTAATTTACCAAGAACTTGCGCTGCGCGTTCTGACTCTTCCTGCTGTTTGGTCAATGCGGCTGCCGCTTTTTCCTCTTCGCCCCGTTGTCGGATAATATCAAATGGATTCGGCGCCTGGCTCATCAATACTCCACTAGTAGTTAATCGGGTGATACACAATCACAGCGATTTTTCTCAAGCGCAACAGAGGTCATAAACCCTGTCTCTTAATCGTCGGCTCCGAGTGAGCCGACGGTGTAGATCGTCTTTGAAATGAGGTGGTCATTCGGTACGAAAATTAGCGTATATTTTTATGTATACCAATAATATTAATAGAATATCGCTTAAGAAAAAATTTAATTTATATTAAATAAAATAATAACAAGGCCAAGCACGTAGATCAAGAGATACTTAACGGCTACCTCTATTTTTTCCTAAAAATATTGGATCGCATAAGCTAAATTAGCCTACCAAATGGCGTTCCTCCGCACTTTTCCGGAGTCACCGCACCGTTAACAGATTGGTATTGATGTCTGCCCCAATAACATGCCAAATTAGCGTTGTCCTGGGATCACGATGGGGCTTGAGCAGTTCATAGTGGCTTTCCCGAGCTTGTATCCGAACTATTTGACCATCGTCGGCCGCTGGCTGAGCGATATGGCCAACGTCTGTATCCATAAGGTCACGAGCAGAACGTGCCGCAGAACGACTTTCGTCTATTCCTCCCTAGCTGCGAACTCGTTGGCGGTTCCCGACCGCCGTCGCGTCTGTTCGGGTGGGCGAACACCATGCAAGCAGCTTCGTATTTCGTGGGCAATCCTTCAGCGCGGCGTAAATGAGACACTACACCCTGATGCGCTCGGCACCGCTGCCGTTGAGGGAATATATGAGGGCCATCCAGAGATCAGTGCTGAAACCCGTGTGACTCTCGGTATTTGTTCAGATGCGCATCATTCCGATCAATAGGATTCTTGCGCTCATCTTCGCGAAGCTTTTGGAGATAAGCCGCCTTCTGCTTCTCGATAGCTTGGGTTTCGGCAATCGCTATACGGCTGTCATCAATGTTGTGCATTACTCGAAGCGACTGAAAGAAGCCTCCGAGCCACAGCCCGAATGCCGGAACCATCAGATACGCGACACTATATTGGCCGATGGTCAACTTCAACGTGGCGGTCGCAAGTGGTATGCATAGCAGCGCTACCACAAGCGCAATCGCGTTGATCGCAATCGCTGTAAGGATACCATTGCGAAAACGTCGCGTGTGCAGCGTCGCTGTTCGCTTCTGTTCGCCCCTGAGGTCGTCAAGTTTTTCGAGAGCCGATAGCCGATTTATCGCGATACCCCAAATTGAGGTGAGGCCCACAGCAATCGCCGATAAAACTCCTGAAAATCCGGTCGAACTGGCGATGGTCGCGAGTACCTGGGGCGCCCATTTCTGAAGCGCCCAAGCCAAAACCATACCCACTACCAGCCCAATGATTCTCACGGTAATTTAGTCCACCCTTACGGTTCCTGTGTCAATGATTGACTCTAGCCAAGCTCGCATGATTTCGTACGCGTCGCTTGTGTCCAAGACACCATCATAGCTGGCAATCGATTTGTAACTTTGGACGCGCAGCGCGTTGCCGTCCATCATCTGCCCGATGCCTCTGACCTCCGCCTTGAAGAAACTGGGGTCTTCGACGTGTCGGAGCTCTCGCATGATCTTCTTCATGATCTTGTCAGCCGAATCGTTTTCCTTTCGATGGCCGATTACCCTGATCTGCAAGTTAACCTGAATGTCAGGCGCTTCCGTCAATTCTTCCACCTTCAGAGCCGAAAAGTCCTTCTCAGAGAGTAGCCCACGGAGGACATCTAAGCCAATACCTTTTGCGACCGTATTGATCGCAGCGGCAGATTTTGCTACGAGACTCTTACCTGGTGCCGGCTCGCTGATAAGGGGCGCACCGATAGTGAGACTTTTGACGGGGGCGTTCTGGAGCTTTTTCCGGGTCTCCTCAGGAATCACGTCCGTCAGCTCGACAAGCTGTGTTGATGGCATCGCGCCGGCAAACTCCAGCAACCAGTTTAAATGAGCCTCGAATTCTTGCACCCGCAGTGCTTTCGACTGAACGATGACCACGTGATTTTCACGAATTGCAAAATAGAGAGGAGTTTCAGTGAACTGCATTCCGTCTGGTGGCGGCAACTGACTGACGTCGAGTTCGTCCTTCTCCGCATCGACGGCAGTCTGAATCACTAAATGGTGCGTGCCGGGGGAGTACAAAGTAAGAACGCCGAAAGTGAAGCCTGCATATTCGCGCGGCGAGTTAATGAGTCGAGCCCACTGCTGTCCACTAGCATCGCCTACTGGTGTACCACCGTCAGCGATGGTTTCGATTCGTTTGGTTACCTTGAGCTTCCTAACTGCTCTGGAGACGAGATCTTGTAATGTAACTTTTGAAGGTTGAAGAAAAGATGCCTGCTTATAAAATAATTGCTTCTGGGCAGTCTTTCGAGCCACGACGATCCCCTTCTTTTTTTGGATTTTGGCTTACGTCTACTAAGCATTCTTTTAACCGGTGCTGCGTTGGCTGACAAATTTAGAGTATCAGATATTGCCAGTTTGCAGTCGAGCTTGACGCTGAGCGCAATTTTGGTCCAATCAGCGACTCGGCACAAGTATCCGCATGCATTAAGCGTCAATGCGATTCCAGCAGGGCGCGTATCGCAGATCTGCGCCACAAAGACATCGAACGCTGTTCCGGGCGGCGATTGACGATACGCGGGGGCCCTTCTCGCGGATTGGGTAACAATTGCCACATAGCGGCGCCAAACGAAAAGCCCGCAACTCCTGAGAGCGCGGGCCTTTGCGAAGATTTGGTGGGGTGTGAGTCACACGAACACCCGACTTACGGATTAAGAATTCAGTGCATCCAAAAACTCACCTTAATATAAGCATCGACTACCAAGTACCTGCCTGTGGAGATTTTTTCCATATTCCTCGATCCAGGAAAATATTTCCCTGGAATATATCCAAATACGCATTGCGATCTCTAAGGGCGCGCAGTGCGTATTGTTTCCACCTCGGACAACTTATTGACAATTCAACGGACTATTTTGAGAAACCACAACACCCCTCAAATATCAATATTCCCCGCCCGCAACGCATTAGACTCAATAAACGCTCTCCGGGGTTCAACCTCATCCCCCATCAGCGTAGTAAAGATCCCATCCGCCGCAATAGCATCCTCAATCTGCACCCGGAGTAGACGGCGCACGGTCGGATCCATCGTAGTCTCCCACAACTGCCCAGGATTCATC
>Ga0302307_10000816_pt1 | contig 20171 bp, 17 predicted proteins | sample III_Palsa_E3_2_FD_200530 | JGI IMG/M metagenome (GOLD analysis project Ga0302307, IMG submission 200530) | Peat permafrost microbial communities from Stordalen Mire near Abisko, Sweden - III_Palsa_E3_2 | ecosystem: Environmental > Terrestrial > Soil > Palsa > Peat permafrost | place: Sweden... | reverse complement strand
ACGACCAGATATTACCAAAGCCAAAGCCATATTGGGTTGGGAGCCAAAAGTGCACCGCAGTGAAGGCTTAAAAATCACCTACGAATATTTTAAATCGCTGACCGAAAAGGAAATCCAGCACAAAGATTTTACGTATTATAATAAATAGTTTTCTGAATGGCTAAGATATTAGTAACCGGCGGAATGGGGGTTTATCGGTTCGCATACTGTTGTGTAAAAACCTGTCAAGCATAAAGGGCAGATGATCGTAAAATGATAGTTTGGTAGTAGTTTGAAGAAGATAAATGGTAATATTGTAAATATATTGAAGAAAAATACCATATAACCATCATTAAATAATAATCAGATAGTAGTAAATTATATTCCCCTTTATTAAAATTTTATCATCATTCTTTATAGGATTAATTATCAATGAAAAAAGTAGCACTAATCACAGGTATAACGGGTCAAGATGGGGCTTATTTAACAGAACTCTTACTCTCAAAAGGGTATGAAGTTCACGGCATAAAACGCCGCAGTTCATTATTTAACACAGACAGGATTGACCATTTATACCAGGATCCGCACGACAAAAATGTTAAACTGACTTTGCATTATGGAGATTTGTCAGACTCTACAAACCTGATCCGCATCATACAGCAGGTACAGCCAGATGAAATATACAACCTTGGCGCAATGTCACATGTAAAAGTTAGTTTTGATACTCCTGAATATACAGCGAATGCCGATGGTATTGGAACCTTACGCTTGTTGGAGGCCATACGTATCTTGGGACTTGAGAAAAAAACAAAGATTTACCAGGCATCCACATCCGAATTATATGGACTGGTGCAAGCTGTCCCTCAATCTGAAACTACACCATTTTATCCGCGTTCACCATATGCGGTGGCAAAGATGTATGCTTATTGGATCACGGTAAACTATCGCGAGGCTTACGGAATATATGCGTGTAACGGTATCTTATTTAACCATGAAAGCCCGCTGCGCGGTGAAACTTTTGTAACACGTAAAATTACGCGCGCCACGGCTAAAATTGCAATGGGGCTACAGGATAAATTATATTTAGGCAACCTGGATGCTCAACGCGACTGGGGCCATGCTAAAGATTATGTGGAGGCAATGTATTTGATATTACAGCAGGAAGTTGCCGAAGATTATGTAATTGCAACAGGTGTTACTACCAGAGTACGTGAGTTTGTACGTATGGCATTTGGCGAAGTTGGTATAGAGGTTGAATTTAAAGGCGAGAAGGCTAGTGAAAAAGGGTATGTTGTAAGTTGCAGTAATCCCGATTTTCAATTAGAAACCGGAAAAGAAGTTGTAGCGGTAGATGCGAAATATTTTCGCCCTACTGAAGTTGACCTGTTGATAGGCGATCCCACTAAATCGAAGACCAAATTAGGTTGGAAGCCTAAATATGATCTCGCTGGCCTTGTGAAAGAGATGATGGCTGCTGATGTTGACCTTTTCAAAAGAGAAAAATTATTGAAAGATTCCGGCTACGTGATTAAAAATCAGTTTGAATAACAACTCAATTATGGAAAAAGAAGCCAGGATATATATTGCCGGCCACCGCGGCATGGTTGGTTCGGCCATAAAACGTAAACTCGAGAAAGAAGGGTTTACAAATTTTATTACCCGTGTATCATCTGAGCTTGACCTGCGCAACCAGCAACAGGTTGCGGATTTTTTTGCGTTGGAAAAGCCTGATTATGTTTTTCTCGCAGCCGCAAAAGTCGGTGGCATTATTGCCAATAATACTTATCGCGGGGAGTTTTTATATGATAACCTCCAGATTCAAAATAATGTAATCCACCAGTCATACCTTAACGGCGTTAAAAAACTGATGTTTTTAGGTTCAAGCTGTATCTATCCAAAAATGGCGCCGCAACCATTGAAAGAGGAATACCTCCTAACCGGCCCACTTGAAGAAACCAATGAGCCTTATGCTATAGCCAAAATTGCAGGCATCAAGATGTGCGACGCTTATCGCGCGCAATATGGCTGTAATTATATTTCGGCAATGCCTACCAACTTGTATGGGTATAATGATAATTATCATCCGCAAAATTCGCACGTATTGCCTGCTCTAATACGTCGTTTTCACGAGGCTAAAGAAAATGAGGCGCCATCGGTTACCATTTGGGGTACAGGTTCGCCGCGCCGAGAATTTTTATTTGCCGACGACCTGGCTGAAGCCTGCTATTATTTAATGGAAACCTATAATGAGCCAGGTTTGGTGAACATTGGCACGGGGGAGGATATAACAATAAAGGATCTTGCGCTGCTCGTAAAGAAAATTATCGGCTATCGTGGTGAGATTAATTTTGATACTTCAAAACCCGATGGCACACCACGCAAGTTGATGGATGTTACTAAATTGGCTAATGCCGGCTGGTGCTTTCATACCACGCTTGAAGAAGGCATTACCCTGGCATATGGGGACTTTTTAAACAAAGGTCAACTGGTTGCGCAACGATAATTCTTTTATTATTCTTGAAATAATAGTTTGATTGTAGTTTAGAAAGATTAACAGTAGAGTTTGCAATGGATATAGGCCTAAAAGTGCAATTTAATTCCGCGATATTTAAAGTATTCAACTTAATAATTTAACGCTGCGTTATCGGGCGTATGCCTCTGCATAATTTTATAAAATAAATATCTTAAAAATAAATAAATACATTCGCAATAACGACCAAGAACTTAATATTGTGAAAAAAAGAGCACTAGTATGCGGCGCTGGCGGTTTCATCGGAGGTCATCTTATAAACAGACTGAAAAGCGAAGGCTATTGGGTTAGAGGAGTTGATATTAAAGAAAACGAGTATGGCAACACAAATTCTGATGAATTTGTGTTGGGTGACCTACGCTATCCCGAGGTTGCAAAAAATGCTGTCGAAGGTATTGACGAGGTTTACCAGCTTGCTGCCGATATGGGTGGCGCAGGTTATATCTTCACCGGTGATAATGATGCGCAGGTAATGCACAATTCGGCGCTTTGTAACCTCAACGTGCTGGATGCAAGTAAGGATGCAGGTGTAAGTAAAATATTTTACTCATCATCAGCTTGTATGTATCCTGAATATAACCAACTTGATCCTGATAATCCAAAATGTAACGAAGCGTCCGCATATCCTGCCGCTCCGGACAGTGAATACGGTTGGGAAAAGCTTTTCAGCGAGCGTTTATATTTTGCTTACCAGCGTAACTTCGGCATTGATGTAAAAGTGGCACGTTTCCATAACATCTTTGGCCCGCAGGGTACCTGGGTAGGTGGTAAGGAAAAAGCTCCCGCTGCAATGTGCCGTAAAGTTATTGAGGCTGAGAACGGTGGTTCTATTGAAGTTTGGGGCGATGGTAAACAAACCCGTTCGTTCCTTTATGTTGACGAATGTGTTGACGGTGTGAGGCGCCTTATGGAATCTGATTTTTCAGGCCCGGTGAATATTGGTTCTGAAGAAATGATATCTATAAACGATTTCGCAAAGATGGTTATCGATATTTCAGGCAAAAATATTACTATCAACAATATCAAAGGCCCAACAGGCGTACGTGGCCGTAACTCAGATAATGCTTTAATTAAGGAAAAACTGGGTTGGGCGCCATCGGTGCCGCTCATTGAAGGTATGAAAAAAACCTATGCCTGGATAAGCAAACAAGTTGAGGTACTTAACGCTGTAAAATAAGTAATTGGATACCAGGTTCTCTTTATTCAACGATATTATCGCCCGGAACAACAGTCATGGTCAGGGGTTGAAGTATGTTTTTGATGATGGTAAAGATTTTCAATCGGCGCTTACCCAATTTGCATACGGCGTTATGAAAATGGGCCAACTGTCGGGCATGCACAAGCATCCTACAATGGATGAATAGTTTTATTTTATAAACGGTACAGGCACATGCCAGGCAGCCGGTGAAGTAATAAGCTTTGTACCTGAGTCGTTCATACGCATCCCGGTAAATACCGATCATAACCTGATCAATGACGGGGCTGAAGATATGAACTTTGTGTATTTCGGTGTTTCAACATAATAGCAATAAACAATCATAACTAATTAATGACTTGCTCATTAATTAGTTATGATTGTTTTTTTATTTGCATGGTATTTTAAAACGTAAACTGGAGAAAGAAGGTTCACCAATTTTATTACCCTTTCATCAGTTGAACTTGACCTGTGCGATCAGCAGTAAAATGGGCCAAATGGTTATGCAACGATAAATGTTGCAGAGGCGCAATAAATTTTTTGCGATTTTGCTTTATTATTCCGCTATTCTCTACCTGTTACCAATATCTCTAAATTTGTTATCTTTGAAGGTAATAAATTATATGAAGACTATTCTCATTACCGGGGGCGCCGGTTTTATCGGTTCACATGTTGTCCGCCGCTTTGTGACCCAGTATCCCGATTATCTGATCATAAATGTAGATGCGCTTACTTATGCTGGTAACCTGGAAAACCTGGAGGACATACAAAATGCTCCAAATTACAGGTTCGAGAAAGCCGATATAAAAGACAGCGCACGAATAAGCGCCCTGTTTGATCAATATAATGTTACCGATGTAATACATTTAGCGGCAGAATCGCATGTGGACAGGTCTATTCTTAGCCCGATGGATTTTGTTTATACCAATGTTATAGGAACAGTTACACTGCTCGATATAGCTAAACAGAAATGGAAGGATAATTACAATGGGCATTTGTTTTACCATGTATCTACCGACGAGGTTTACGGTGCATTAGGCGAAACAGGCCTGTTTACCGAAGATACTAAATACGATCCGCATTCGCCATACAGCGCCAGTAAGGCCGCCTCGGATCATTTTGTAAGGGCATATCACGATACTTACGGCTTGCCGGTTGTAGTATCAAACTGCTCAAATAATTATGGGCCAAATCATTTTCCGGAAAAACTAATTCCACTGTCGATAAACAACATTATTCACAACAAACCGCTGCCGGTTTATGGAGATGGTAAATATACCCGTGACTGGCTGTTTGTGATCGACCACGCGAGGGCTATTGACCTGATATTCCACAAAGGTAAATTAGGGGATACTTATAATATAGGAGGTTTTAACGAGTGGAAGAACATTGACCTGGTGCATTTGTTGTGCAAACAAATGGATGAAAAATTAGGCCGGCCAGCCGGAACAAGTGCACAGCTGATAACGTTTGTTAAAGACAGACCCGGGCATGACCTTCGCTACGCTATTGATGCCGGTAAACTAAATAAAGAATTAGGCTGGTCGCCTTCAGTTACCTTTGAGCAAGGTCTGTCGGCCACTATCGATTGGTTTTTGGCTAATGAAAAATGGCTGAACAATGTAACCAGCGGCGCTTATGCACACTATTACGAGAATCAATATGATAACCGCTGATCTGCTGTAAAATGACTATCATACCCACTCCATTAGCAGATTGTTTTGTAATTGTACCCCGCGTATTTAACGACGATCGCGGCTATTTTTTCGAATCATTTAATGAAAATACCTTTGCCGAAAAAACCGGCAAGCATATCCACTTTGTACAAGATAATCAATCGTTTTCGACTAAAGGCGTATTGCGCGGGCTTCATTTTCAGAAGGGCGAATTTTCGCAATCAAAATTAGTGCGGGTAACCAGGGGAGAGGTGCTGGATGTAGCTGTCGACCTTCGTAAAGGTTCACCCACTTACGGTCAGCATCACGCTGTAATGTTATCTGCCGAAAATTATCATCAACTTTTTATCCCAAAGGGTTTTGCACATGGTTTTATTGTTTTAAGTGACGATGCCATTTTTCAATACAAATGTGATGGTTTTTACGATAAGCAATCTGAAGGCGGCATTTACTATGCTGACCCGGCATTGGGGATTGATTGGAGGCTGGATAAAAGCGAATATATTGTGAACGGAAAAGACGAACAACTCCCATTACTAAAAGATGTTGGTGAAACCGGCTTTTGATAACTAAAATTATAGGTAAGCTGATGGAAAATATTGTGGTTTTTGGCGCCTCCGGGCAATTGGGCCATTGTTTACGGAAGGTAGCCGCAGAAAAAGGCATATCACATATTTACTTCCCGTCCGAATCGGAAGCCAATATATTGGATACAGATGCTATTAATAGCATCTTTGAAAAATACCAGGCGGTTTTCGCTATTAATTGCGCAGCATATACAGCAGTCGACAAAGCCGAGGATGAAGTTGAGCTTGCCCGCAAGATCAATAAAAAAGGTGCGGAAAATCTCGCGATAGCCTGTAAAAAATATGGCGCGACACTGGTACACATCTCAACCGACTTTATTTTTAAGGGGGATATTGCCCATCCCCGTGTTGAAGATGATCCTGCCGAACCCATCAGTATTTACGGGCTAACCAAATTGGAAGGTGAACAGGATGTTACAAACATTCTTGATAAATACTATATCCTCCGCACGAGTTGGCTGTATTCCGAATTTGGGAATAATTTTGTAAAAACCATGCTTAAGCTGGGTGCGGAACGCGATCTGCTTAAAATAATTGCCGACCAGGTAGGTTCGCCAACTTATGGCATTGACCTGGCAACCTGTGTACTGGACATTATCACCTCCGGCAAAACAGCATACGGCGTTTATCATTATAGTAACGAAGGCGTAACCTCGTGGTATGATTTTGCAATGGGTATTTTTGACCTGTCGGGCACCGAAGTTAAAGTTTTGCCTATCCGCACTTCAGAATATCCCACAAAAGCTACCCGGCCTGCCTATTCAGTTATGGATAAAACAAAGATTAAACATACATTTGGTTTTGAGATACCTTATTGGCGGCACAGTTTGGCCATTTGTATTGAAAGACTACTACAAGAATAACGCCATCACATGAAAGGAATAATACTCGCCGGCGGTTCAGGAACACGCCTTTATCCGATCACCAAAGCTATCAGCAAGCAGCTGATGCCGATATACGACAAGCCGATGATTTATTACCCGCTGTCGGTTTTAATGCTGGCGGGTATTAGGCAAGTGCTTATTATTACTACACCAGAAGACCAGGACGGCTTTAAGCGGTTATTAGGCGACGGTTCTGAATTAGGCTGTGATTTCCAGTTCGCAGTACAGGAAAAACCCAACGGGCTGGCACAGGCATTTGTTATCGGCGAAGAATTTATAGGGGATGACAAAGCGGCACTGGTTTTGGGTGATAATATTTTCTATGGATCGGGCTTTAGTACACTTATTCAAAGTTTTAGTGATGTTAACGGCGCAGCTATTTTCGCTTACCCTGTTTCAGATCCCGAAAGATATGGTGTAGTTGAATTTGATAAAGATTTCAAAGCGCTGTCTATCGAAGAAAAACCATTCCAGCCAAAATCAAATTACGCGGTACCAGGTTTGTATTTTTATGATAATTCCGTGGTTGAAATAGCTAAAAATATTAAACCGTCACCACGCGGCGAATATGAGATAACCGATGTGAACAAAGAGTACCTTTTACGCGGTGAGTTGCATGTTGGCGTTATGGATAGGGGCATGGCCTGGTTGGATACCGGTACATTTGACTCGTTAAGCGATGCATCGGAATTTGTTAGGGTGATAGAAAAACGCCAGGCGACAAAAATTGGCTGTATTGAAGAAGTGGCTTATCGCATGAGATTCATCGATCATGACGAATTGATGCTGCTTGCCGAAAAATACATCAAAAGCGGTTACGGCAAATACCTGAAAAATCTTCCACCATTATAACAGCATGAATTATGCGAATTGATTTACACGAATTTCACGAATAGGATCCGGCGGACTAATTCGTGAAATTCGAAATAATTCGTGAAATTCGTGGCGATGTATAATAGTTTACGGGCCTGTATTACCGATCTTGAAAGAAATGGCCGTTTAATCCGTATTAAAGAGCAGGTTGACCCATACCTGCAAATGGCTGCCATACACCTGCGTGTATTTGAGCACGAAGGCCCGGCAATCCTGTTCGAAAATGTAAAAGGCAGTAAATTTCCGGCCGTATCTAATCTTTTTGGCACGCTTGACCGTTCACAATTTATTTTCAGGGATACGCTGGATAAAATTAAAACCCTTGTCGATCTAAAATCCGACCCTGTACAAGCTATAAAACATCCTTTTCAGTACGCCAATGTTGCACTTACCGCTTTATCGGCTTTGCCGATGAAAGTTAGTAAGAATGCGCCTGTAAATTTTGGTAGAACTTCTATCAGCAAACTCCCCCAGATCATAAATTGGCCATTAGATGGCGGTCCGTTTGTAACCATGCCGCAGGTTTATACCGAAGATGCGGATAGGCCGGGAATTATGAATGCCAACCTGGGCATGTACCGTATACAAATGGCAGGTAATGATTATGTAACCGATAAAGAAGTTGGCCTCCATTACCAGTTGCATCGTGGCATTGGCGTACACCAAACCAAGGCTAATGCCAAAGGGCAGCCGTTAAAGGTGAGCATATTTATAGGTGGCCCACCATCACACCCTGTGGCGGCTGTAATGCCCCTGCCCGAAGGCTTGTCGGAAATGACCTTTGCCGGCGCGTTGGGTAACCGCCGTTTTAGGTATTTTTATGACGATGAGGGGTTCTGTGTTTCGGCAGACGCCGATTTTGTGATAACCGGTACCGTGATGCCGCATGAGAATAAGTCCGAAGGCCCGTTTGGTGATCATTTGGGATATTATAGCCTGAAACATCCGTTCCCATTGATGAAAGTGCATAATGTGTATCACCGCAAGGATGCCATATGGTCGTTTACCGTGGTTGGCCGTCCGCCGCAGGAAGATACCAGCTTCGGCGCACTGATACATGAAATTACAGGTGCCGCAATATCCGATGAAATACCAGGCCTGCATGCCGTAAATGCGGTTGATGCGGCAGGTGTCCATCCTTTATTGTTCGCCATAGGTAGCGAACGTTATACGCCTTACCTAAAAGAACATAAGCCGCAAGAGATATTAACGATTGCTAATCACATATTAGGAAAGAGTCAGTTGAGCCTGGCCAAATATCTTTTCATCACCGCAAAAGAAGATGATCCGGCGCTGAATGTGAATGATATTGGGGGCTTTTTAAAACATATTTTACAGCGCATCGACCTTACCCGCGACCTGCATTTTTATACAAAAACCACCATCGACACGCTCGATTACAGCGGCAGTGGGTTAAATTCGGGCAGTAAGGTTGCTATAACAGTTGCAGGCGACATTAAACGCGAATTATGGACGGAAGTACCGGCAAACTTTAGCCTGCCGCAGCCATTTAATATTTTTAAAATGGTGATGCCCGGCATACTGGCTGTAGAAGTGCCAAAATCTGTTAAAACAGAACAGGTTGAAGGCTTGATAACGGGGTTGGATAAACATTTCGCCGGTACCGATCTTAACGGATTGCCATTAATGGTGCTTTGCGATGATGCCGCGTTTACCGCGCAGAATTTGAATAACTTTGTGTGGATAACGTTTACGCGCAGCAACCCGTCGCATGATATTTATGGCATTGGGAGCTTTACCGAGCACAAGCACTGGGGTTGCAAAGGCCCGCTGATAATAGATGCGCGAATAAAACCGCACCATGCACCCGTTTTGGAAAAAGACCCGGCAGTCGAAAAGCTGGTTGATAAAATGGGTGAAAAAGGCGGTAGTTTGTATGGGGTGATATAAACAAATTATTTATTTACCGTCATGGCGAGGAACGAAGCCATCTCTGCGCCTGCAAGTCAAACAGGAAAAAGGTTGTTAAATGACGTCATTTAAAATAATTTCGTTTGATTGATTGGGATAGTTCAGAGATTGCTTCGTTCCTCGCAACGATGCTTTTATATTTTTTATGCCTGAAAAAGAAAAACTAAGAATAGACAAATACCTTTGGGCCATACGCGCTTTTAAAACCCGTACGCTGGCTTCGGATGCCTGTAAGGCAGGGCGTGTAAAGCTGGAGGGTAATAACATTAAGCCTTCGCATGAAGTAAGGCTGGGCGAGGTGTATTCCGTATCAAAAGGTATCGAGCGTAAGGTGATAAGGGTTACCGGCTTGCTTGAGAATCGTGTTGATGCCAAAACGGCTGTTACTTTTTATGAAGATATAACCCCGGTTGAGCAAACGCATGCGTTCAAATCGATGTTCCAGGCGCCGGTATTGACGCGCGACAGGGGCACAGGCCGCCCTACCAAAAAAGACCGCCGCGATATTGATGATCTGAAAGATGATTTCTTTACCAACCAGCAGGATGAGAATTAATCCCCGGAATAAGCGATATTTGTAAGATCAACCTTTGAAAATGCCATCTCCTGCTCAAAAATTCGATCCGAAAACTACCAGGATAGCCATAATAGGCCTCGGCTACGTGGGCTTGCCGCTGGCTGTTGAATTTGCAAAAAAATATCGTGTTACGGGGGTTGATACCGGCAAACAACGGATAAACGAATTGAGCCAGGGCTACGACCGCACATCATCCGCAGATAGCGAAACCCTAAAAGAAGTTGTTTACAATGCTAACGGGACCGGGCTGCATTTTACCGATAGTATTGAAAATGCAGCCGATTGCAATTTTTATATCGTAACCGTACCCACACCGGTTGATGAGATAAACCGCCCCGATCTCAATCACCTTTATAAAGCCAGCGAAACCGTTGGAAGAGTTTTAAAGAAAGGCGATATCGTTATCTACGAATCAACCGTATATCCCGGCGCTACCGAAGAAGAATGTGTGCCGATGCTGGAGAAAGCATCAGGATTAAAATTTAATGAGGATTTTTTCGCTGGATACTCTCCCGAACGGATCAACCCTGGTGATAAAGAGCACACGCTTACCAAAGTACTCAAAATCACATCCGGTTCTACACCGGCGGTAGCAGATATTGTAGACGATCTTTATAACAGCATACTAACTGCGGGTACACACAAGGCGCCATCCATAAAAGTGGCTGAAGCGGCAAAAGTGATCGAAAATTCGCAGCGCGACATAAACATTGCTTTTGTGAATGAGCTATCCAAAATATTTAACCGTTTGGGCATTGATACTGACGAAGTTTTGCAGGCAGCCGGCACCAAATGGAATTTTTTAAAGTTTAAACCGGGTTTGGTTGGCGGGCACTGCATAGGCGTCGACCCCTATTACCTGGCGCGTAAGGCGCAGTTGGTGGGCTATCACCCCGAAATCATTTTGGCTGGCCGCCGTTTGAACGATGGTATGGGCGAGTACGTAGCGCATGAAGTGGTGAAGCTGATGATAAAAAAAGACATAGAGGTAAAGGGTTCGGCTGTATTGGTGATGGGCCTTACCTTTAAAGAAAACTGCCTCGATGTACGCAACACTAAAGTGATCGACATTGTAAATACGCTGAAGGACTATGATGTCAACATTACCCTGTTCGATCCGCTGGCCGACCCCGCAGAAGTAAAACACGAATATAACTGGGATTCGGTAACTAAGTTAAACGATGGTGATTGTTATGACGCCGTTATCATCGCGGTAGCACATGACGAGTTCCGTAAACTCGATATACAAAAACTCTGCAAACAGAATAAGGTAATTTACGATGTGAAAGGCATGTTGGCTAAGGATAAGGTTGACGGAAGACTGTAACGGCAGATGAAAGGATAAAGCTGAATGGCAAAGGTTTAATTCGGAAAATGGAAAAGCATGTCGTAGCAGAGGACCCTGCGACGACATAGGCATGAAAAGAAAAGGTTCCTCACTATTATTATAAAAAAAGACTTGGCACGCGACACGTTTCAGGTTACATTTGCATATGATCGTGACCATACGCCATAAAGGTCTAAGGCTATATTTTGAAAAAGGGGACGCTTCCAAGCTGCAACCACAGCACGTAAGCAAGATTAGATTGATTTTGACCCGGCTACAAGCAGCTAAAGCCATTAGTGATATGAATGTACCAGGTTACGACTTGCATCAACTTAGCGGCGAATTGAAAAGTTTTTGGGCTGTAAAAGTTGATAAGAATTACCGGATCATTTTTCAGTTTATTGCGGAAGATGCCCACGAAGTAGATTATTTGGATTATCATTAACGGGAGGATAAAAAATGAATATGTTTGACCCTGCGCATCCGGGCGAATTGATACGCGAAACATTGGACGGTTTACAGGAAGAAACCGGAATAAGACTAACCGTTGAACAGGTTGCCACAGGTTTAGGGACAACCCGTAAAACATTGTCGGCCATTATTAACGGGAAGCAAAGCGTTAGCCCTGAGATGTCCCTACGCCTAAGTAAAGCGTTTGATACTACGCCCGAATTTTGGTTACACGCCCAGGAAAATTACGACCTTGCACGTGCACGTAAAAAAGTTGACGTTAAGCAAGTAACGGTTTTTTGGCACCGGCAAATCGCTTAGTCTTTTTAGCTTCTTATTTATGTCAACGCAGGGCCTCTTCAATGCTAACTTAATAGCATTCAGGGGATCTTTCAGAGGACCCTGCGATGCAGTAATAAAAAGCTGAAAGAAAAAAGCATTATAACCTTTTACCTTTCAGCTTTTGCCTTTCACCTAAAAATATTATTTATCGGCGCCGTCTTTCGCGTAAGCGTCGTTCAGGCCTTTTAATACATCGGCAGTAACGTCAAGGCTTTGGTCGCCATATAAAACGCTTGAGCCAACCTTGGCATAAGTTAAAACAAATTTATACCCCTTTTGCTTTGCATAGCTCTTAATATAGGCTGCTATCTTATCATCCAGCTTACCTGTAGCTTCTGATTGTTCGTTCTGCAATTCGGCCGAAGCATTTTGCTCATAAGTTTGCTCTGCCTGTTCTTCGCGGGTCAGGCGTTGTTCTGTAGCCTGGCGTTGATCGGCGGGCATAGTGCTTTGACCTTGCTGGTATTGAGCAATTTCACGCTGTAAAGCATCCCGCCTTGATTGTACATCGGCCTTTACGCCACTACCTTTATCGTTAAGTTTTTTATTTACGTCCTTAACATAATTGTATTTGGACAGCAATGTATCGGTATTAACATAAACAATAGCTTGCTGTTCGGCTGCTGGTGTTGTAGTGTTTGACGGTGCAGTTGCTGTTTTGTTTTGGTTACATGCAGTTATACCAACGGCAACCAACAGGCCCAGCGATAACTTTGTAAATACGGGAGCTTTTTTCATTTAAATATTTTGTTCGTTAATTGATCTGTATTGCAAGCGTTTATATACCTGCTTTATCGTTTAATTTTTGTTAAAAGTTTACAAAGATAAACTTTCATGGCAAGTTTCCTACTGCTTTTTAAGGCTTTTCCCACACTGCCTTATTTATCAACAAAAGCGGTAATACGGGTTAATTTTCGTACTTTTGTATGTTAAAAACTCCGTTAACAAACGGTTATTGTTTTATTAAATTATGAGCGAAGAAAATCAGGACAAATCAAATTATTCAGCGGATAATATACAGGTTTTAGAGGGTTTGGAAGCGGTGCGTAAACGCCCTTCCATGTACATTGGCGATACGGGCGTAAAAGGCCTGCACCACCTGGTTTACGAGGTGGTCGATAACTCTATCGATGAGGCGCTGGCAGGCTACTGCGATACCATAAATGTTATCATCCATAAAGACAATTCCGTTTCAGTTGCCGATAATGGCCGCGGTATCCCAACGGGTATCAACACCAAAGAAAACAAGTCGGCCCTTGAAATTGTAATGACCGTGCTGCATGCCGGCGGTAAGTTCGATAAAGACACCTACAAGGTATCGGGCGGTTTGCATGGTGTGGGCGTAAGTTGCGTTAACGCGCTGTCGACACACCTTACCGCATTGGTTTACCGCGAAGGCAAAATCTGGACACAGGAATATGAACAGGGCAAGCCTTTGTTCGATGTGAAAATAATTGGCGAAAGCGATAAACGTGGTACAACCGTTATATTCCATCCCGACCCGGAAATATTTACTTTAACTACCGAGTATAAGTTTGAGACACTGGCCTCGCGCCTGCGTGAGCTTGCCTTTTTAAATAAAGGCATACGCTTATCCTTAACAGATGAGCGCCAAACTAATGAGGATGGTACTTATGTACGCGAAGACTTTTTCTCTGAAGGCGGCTTAAAAGAATTTGTTAAATACCTTGATGGCAACCGGCCGGCTATTATCCCGGAGCCGATATATGTTGAAGGCATCAAACAGGGCATACCTGTTGAACTGGCTTTGCAGTATAACGACTCTTATTCGGAGAATGTGCATTCGTACGTAAACAACATCAATACTATTGAAGGGGGTACGCATGTGGCCGGTTTCCGCAGAGGGTTAACGCGTACGTTGAAAAACTATGCCGATAAATCAGGCTTGCTGAAAAACATGAAGATTGAAATTACAGGCGACGACTTCCGCGAAGGGTTAACAGCCATTATTTCGGTAAAAGTGCAGGAACCGCAATTTGAAGGCCAAACAAAAACCAAGTTAGGCAATAATGAGGTTATGGGCGCTGTAGACATAGCTGTAGGCGAAATTTTGGGCAATTATTTGGAGGAAAATCCAAAAGAGGCCAGAATGATCGTTAATAAGGTAATACTGGCCGCTACCGCACGTGCTGCTGCCCGTAAAGCCCGCGAAATGGTACAGCGTAAGAACGTGATGGGTGGTTCAGGCCTGCCCGGCAAACTGGCCGATTGTGCCAATAGCGACCCTGTTGCCTGTGAAATATACCTTGTGGAAGGTGACTCGGCAGGTGGTACTGCCAAACAGGGCCGTAACCGCGATTACCAGGCTATTCTTCCGCTGCGCGGTAAGATACTGAACGTGGAGAAGGCCATGGAGCATAAAATTTATGAGAACGAGGAAATAAAAAACATGTTCACCGCATTAGGTGTGAGCATCGGTACGCCGGAGGACGATAAAGCGCTCAATTTTGCCAAGTTGCGTTACCATAAAATAGTGATCATGACGGATGCCGACGTTGACGGTTCGCACATCACCACGTTAATATTAACTTTCTTCTTCCGTTACATGAAGGAGCTGGTTGAGTACGGCTATGTTTACATTGCCTCGCCGCCGCTTTACATGGTTAAAAAAGGTAAGGAGTTTGAATATTGCTGGAACGATGAACAACGCGATGTTGCCATCCAGCGCTTAAAAGGTGCCGGTAAGGAAGATAGTGTGAACGTACAACGTTACAAAGGTTTGGGTGAGATGAATGCCGAACAGCTTTGGGAAACCACCATGAACCCTGAAACCCGTACCCTGAAACGCGCCAGCATTGAAAATGCCGCCGAGTGCGACCATACCTTTAGCATGCTGATGGGTGACGAAGTTGCCCCGCGCCGCGAATTTATTGAGCGAAATGCAAAATATGCGAAGATAGACGTGTAAGTAAGATTAATAAAATAAAAAGCCCTGTCCGTTGGTTAATGGACAGGGCTTTTTTATTTTATCATGATTGATATTGCTAAAAAACTTATTTTAGCTGAGCAAAGCCCATATCACAATATGAAAAAAAAATTACTCCTGTTTTTTATTGCCAGTCTATTTTACGCCTCTGCAAATGCGCAGGATTTTGTGACTTATACCGGCGATATTGAGAAGTCGCTGATTTCTTCCGCGCAAACGCCTGATGATTTTATAAAACTGGCATTATCGTCCGAACTGAGTGACATTGAGTCGCCGGTCATTTATAACAAGTTTTTGCAGGACTTTAAATCACTTGGCCTGGGAGCTATGGTAGGTGATAAGTCGGAAAGACGTTTAAAAAAAATATACCAGGTTGTGCATGACCATTTTTTAAAAAAGTATAATCCTGGTGCTCATTTTGGCGATTTTATTCTGAATGGCGAGTATAATGATGTAAGTGCGAGCATATTATATGCCTATACCCTTGAAATATTAACCGTTCCCTACCGAATCAAACAATTCCCTGCCCATGTTTATGTAATTGCTAATCCCGGTACCGATAATATAACGTTTGAAACCATCGATCAGTCAAAAGGGTATTATATGTTCGACGACCAGTCGAAAGTGACCAATGTAACCGAAATGATAAAAGAAGGTTACTTAGACCAATCCTATGTAATAAGAGTTGGGGTTGAACGCGCTTTTGACGATTTTTTATACGGCCAGCCTGATGTTGATTTAAAAGAAACGATAGGCATATTGTATTTTGAAAAGGCAATGTTAGAAGCACAGGCTAATGAAAATGCGGCTTATTCAGATATAAGCAAAGCTGATATGTTATTTCCAGACAAGAAAAATGTTTTCTTTGAGAACAGGCTCTTAATGAATATGGCTGATAATTTTACTTATGACGACCTTAAAGATTGGCGCGCTTTAACCCGGCTGGCAAATAACAGGTATGCTACTGATAACATTAAAAGGTTTCTTGAAGGGCAGTTTGAAAATTTTTTGAATGCAAAACTGATCAATGGGGGGCAAAAAGATAAAGCATCCGAAGTATATAATTACCTGCACAGCAACCTCACCGATACTGCTGTTAAGAAAGTAGTTACTACAGACTATTTTTTCATAAGTGCACATTACGCCTACATTACAAACGATTATGAACAAGCCCTCAATTGTTTGGAAATAGCGTACCCGTTAAATCCTAATAATCCGCTGATTGCATCGGATTTTGTGCAAATGATACTGCATAAATATTCAAGGGAAGCCCCTTCAGCTGAAAGCCTAAGTGATTTTGATAAATATATGGATGGCTATCCTTTGCTTAAAAATAATCCCATTATTATATCGATATACCTGAACGACATATCAATGCTATGTATAATGGGATTTGCACAGGGCAACGGTATTACAGGCGATAAATATTTGCAGATGCTTATACATCAATTAGATGCACACCCGGACAACGAAAATAAAAACGAGCGGTTCGTAGCTAACGCCTTTGCCGCAGCAAGTGTTTATTATTTCAGGAAACAAGCCAAACAAAAAGCAATAGCAGTACTTAACCAGGGCCTTAAATATGAACCGCAGAGCGATGTATTATTAAGAAAATTAAAAGCCGACACAGGTAATTAAACCCTGAATTTTATAGTTTTTTTGCCATAGTCGATAACGGCTTTATATTTCACTAATATGTCGCCGCCTAAAACACCCAATATGTGCGGATGCCCAATTTGCCCGTAAGCGATGTTAATGGCAGAAAGATCAAGCACGGCGACTTCAAATTCAGGGATATGCAAGTCGCCGATGTAAAGATCATCTACAATGGTGGTGAACGATTTCATGGTATTGGTGCCAAGGCCGGTTGACAGTTTATCACTGGCATTGAGTTCAGCTTTTTTGTTGGCCTCCAGCAGGAGATTTTTATCAAATGCCGTTTTTGAAGCGCCGGTATCCAGTACAACAACAAAAGGTTTGCCGAAGATGGTAATGTTGATCAGCGGGTGAAAGCCATCATCATTGAGATCTATTATATGTAGGGGTACATAAATTTGCATGGGTTAATTTAACGATTTGATCGTTAAATTGTTTATTAATCATTATAATATTCTTCCGAAATATCATCAGCCATTTCAATAATGATAGTATCCATCCTGTGCAGTTCGGTTTGAATATGTTCCAACACCTCTTTATCCAATTGATCATGCTGTAAAAGCGCGGCGAGGCCTTTTAAATTAGCCAGCGGGCTGCGTATTAAATGCGATTGTTTCCAGGCCATATCCTTAATACTATTGATATGGCTTTGTATCCGGCTATAGGCTTTTTTAAGATCGTACTCGGCATTTTTGCGTTCGGTAATGTCATATAATGCCATTAAAACGCCCAATATGGCTTTATGTTCATTGGTTATCGGGAACAGGCGCACATAGTACCAGGTAACATTACCATTATCCTGTGTAAAATCAATCTCAAAATTTATATTTTTCCCTTTCAGTACATCGTTAGCAAGATTGGCCGGGTCGGGGAATTTGCCGCCGGGCAAATAATCGGCCAGGGTATTTTGGCTTGTATCATGGCCATAATGCTCTTTTATAAAACGCGTGGCCTTTTGATTTGAGGCAAGCACATTCAATTGCCTGTCGAACAGGGCATAAGCGGTATCAGTAGTTCTCAGTATCGCCTGGAGGTTAGCCTCTGATTTTTGGAGCGATTCTTCGGCCTTCAACCTTTCGGTAATATCGTTAGTCATGGACAGTCTTACATGCTTTCCTTCAAAAACAATATCATGGGCTACTATCTGAACAAACATCACAGTACCGTCTTTTTTAAGATGTCTTACCACCCCCAATTCGCCGTCAGCCTCATACTTATAGCCGTCAAATTGATTTTTTGAGTCTTCCGTTGGTCTTAAGACTTTCGTGTCCAAATTAATGAGTTCCTCTTTTGTATAACCGTAATGTTTTGCAGCAGCGTCATTAACGGCAATCACTTTACGGTTGTCTTTATCTATCATCCATAGTGGCATCGGGTTGCTATCGAATAATAGTTTATATTTTTGCTCGGATGACTTCAACTCATCTTCCGCCTCTTTGCGTTCGGTAATATCAATCATTGACCCTATGATGGCCGGTTCGCCGCCGATGGAAACGGCATTGCCGTATATTTCTACCCAATTTGTGCTGCCATCCTTCTTTTGACCCATCGCCTCGTAATGAATGCTTTCCACTTCGCCGGTTAAACGCAGCCTTACATTTTCCCTAACCATTTCACGCTGGCTTTCGTGGAATATTTTCTCTATCAGGCCCACTGAATTGATCAGGTCTTTTGGTTCATAACCAAAAACACGGGCAAACCGGGGGTTTACGTAGGTAAATGTGTCATGCTGAACGATATAGACACCAACCATAGATTTTTCGGCAATGGTGCGGAATTTAAGTTCAGCCTCTCTCAGTTCGGCGGAACGTTCTTCAACCAGCTTTTCCAGTTGGCTGTTCATTGTCCGCACTTTTTCTTCGGCATCCTGGCGCATAATGTCGATCTTATTTAACCAGGAAGCGGTATTCCATATCAGCAGTAAACTCAGGAACAGGAAACATATGGCTAATAACGAAACGCCAATATCTTTTGACGAGAACACGTGCAGTTCCTGTGTTTCGTTCCGCAATGTTGCAAGAAATATCACAACCAGCATCATCATAAAAAATAACCTGCGCGCCATTTGGTTGCCAACCAAACTGCCGGTAAACACCATGGTGATGCCAACCGACGGATTATAAATAGAAGCGGCTATCGACAGGATAAAGAATAGCATGGCTGTGTGCGCCGGCATTGCGGTGATATAGAATAGCGTGTGGAATAACGATACGCCATAGAGGTAACCAATTAACGCGATAGCTGAAAGGACAGTAACAATATGAAAGAAATACTGGGCTATCAGCTTGGAAAAATGCTTTGCCGACCCCATCATCAAGAGTCCGACACCCAAAACAAGGAAGTTGAATGATGAATTTAATGCCATACGGCCCGGGAAAGGAAAAGCTGCTGAAAATGGTGTTTTATCGGTTACAAAAAATGTATCAAGCCCCGCGTTAAATTTAAAAATGTCCTGGCAAAAGGTTATTGCGCCGATCACTGTGCCAAAAAGCACCAATAAATTATAAAATAGATTTCTGTATTTTGCCTTTTTAAATTGTGAGAGCAGTAGCGCTGAACCAAACAATGCAAAGCATAAGCCTGCATTAAACTTCATTAAAGTGGTACCCACCAGCAGGCGTTCTAAAAGACGAATATTCAATATCCATCCAGCCATTACAATAATTCCGCTTATTGAAGTAAGCAAACTGATTGCAATAATTATATTTCTTTTTTTCTGCTGGGGCTCCATCTAAAAAATAATCAGATTAAACGTAAAGAAATACAGTTAGGTTTATGTACAAGCTGAAGCAAATGGTTTTTTCTAATAAAGTTAGAACTAAATCAGAATAAAAATCAATGTTTCCTGAAAAGAAAAGTACAACAATAATGTTTGGTAAACCGAATTGTCAATTAAAACAGCAAATATAGATCAAAATGGATAACCGATAGCAAGGTTAAAAACCGAATCACTGAACCTGATACGGCTGAAATCCACCTTTTCGCCGGGCAACTGGTAAGGTTCAACTACAGGGAAGCCGATATCGGTACGAAGTATAAGCACTGAGAGGTTGAAACGAAGACCAAACCCTGCATCGGCGGCTATTTGGGTTAAAAAGTTTTTACCAAAAGTAGCGCCCGGCAGACCTTCGTGCGACCGCAGGTCCCATATGTTACCAGCATCAACAAATACGGCGCCCTCAACAATACTGAACAGTTTTGGCCGCCATTCCACAT
>Ga0302307_10000810_pt1 | contig 20241 bp, 8 predicted proteins | sample III_Palsa_E3_2_FD_200530 | JGI IMG/M metagenome (GOLD analysis project Ga0302307, IMG submission 200530) | Peat permafrost microbial communities from Stordalen Mire near Abisko, Sweden - III_Palsa_E3_2 | ecosystem: Environmental > Terrestrial > Soil > Palsa > Peat permafrost | place: Sweden... | reverse complement strand
TAATCTTTTAAAATTATCATTTACAGCTACACCTTTAGCATCCACATAGTTTAGTGAAGTAAAATACTTTACATTATCGCCACCACCGCTAACCGAGATAGTACTTTGATCACGCGCACCCGTTTGGGTGGCTAATTTTTCCCAGTCTGTCCAAGTGCCCGCATTATATATGGCTTGTTCTGACGGTGTAATCGCACCAGGATTCCGCACCATTTTATAGGCATAGAATGCCTGCGGGCTTAATACGGGAGGTATATCAGATAGCTTATCAATTCCATAGGATTCGTTAAAGGAAATTAAAGGCGCGCCTGATTTTCCTTTTTTAGTAGTCACTATGATGACACCGTTAGATCCCCTTGAACCATAAATAGCTGCAGCTGAAGCATCTTTCAGCACCTCAATGCTACCAATATCAGACGGTGTAATATCGGTCAAATTACCGTTATAAGGTATTCCGTCTAAAATGATCAATGGGCTGTTGCTCGCGGAAATGGATCGCTGCCCTCTAATCATTATGGAAGCGGAACCTTCTGCGCCACCTGAACTTTGAGTAACCGTTAGTCCCGGAACCGCCCCTTCCATGGCCTGTGCTATATTATTATTGGGTAACGAACTATCCAGTCGCTGGGGATCAACTGTTACAATGGAACCGGTGACGTCTTTTCGTTTTTGCGTTCCGTAGCCTACTACGACGACGTCATTTAGATTTTTCGGATCATCAGCTAATATAACATTTAACATCCCTGCCCCAACAGTTTGTTCCTGTCGTAGATAGCCGACATAACTAAATGTCAATATGCAGGGAATAGCTGGGACATTTAGTAAGAATTTACCATTTGCATCGCTGGTTGTCCCGGTGGTCGTACCTTTCAACTGGATATTAACGCCAACTAATGGTTGACCTTTAGTGTCCTTAATTGTACCAGCAATCTGGTGGTTAGTGGATTGAGCTAAAACTCCTGTATTTATTAAGACACTTAATAGCACCATTAATAAACAGGGTTTAAGCCAATTCTTGTAAAATTGTCTCATAATTTTTTAATAAGAGGTTAATAATAATTGGTTTTTTTAGCCTACAAATAGATCAGATAGTAATACTGAAGAGAAACAATAAACTGTCAGAACAAATAGTGCAATGCAGATCAGTTTTAAGTTCTCCCCCGTTTGCCATCCGACAACCATTTCATGTGCTAAATTTTGAATAAAGTTAAATGCTACTGCTAAACTCCTAACATGGCTAATTTTGCATAAATACATGATAAATGCTGCATGCAAATTAATTTTATCAGAAGTTATCCCGAATATTTGAGCCGGCGGAAGACCCAAGGGATTGTGCAATTGAAGGGTATTTACGAACTATTTGTCGGATTTGCTTCGACTATGTTTAAGTAAATTCATTCTTAAAGTAAAAATCAAAACATTAGACCATGACAGTTTTTAAAGTCCTTTTCTTATCGGCAGGAATTATCGGCCTAAACACGGCGATACCCATTTCGCCAACAATTAAAAGTCAGTCGAACATCGCCAAAGAGCAATCAATTAGCTCCATGGTTAATGATCCACAGTCTAAAAAAAATAATTCCTGCTTTATACCGCGGGCTACTACAGCGCTTGGCCTGTTGAATACCAACAACGACAGTGACGTTGTTGCCAATAAAATAAAAATCCATATTCCCGAAAAACTGACGCTTGACCATTGTCCGGAGTTTCCTTTAACAAAGTGGCAACATTATAAACATCCTGTTTTAACTGGGTTCCTACATGCTTATCAAGCTTGCGTAGTTGAAACTAATGATCCTAAATACCCTTATCGGATGTGGTTTTTTGGTTGGATTTCTGCAATCTGCAACCCGGATTACCCCGGTTGTGACGCTATTTATCATGCCAGATCCAAAAATCTAAAAAAATGGGAAGTATATTGTAAAGATGGCAGTTGGGATGCCGGGGGAAATAACTCCAAATGGGCATCCATTTTGTACTCCTCAACCGATCAATCAAATTTTTACGATGCCTGGCATTCAGGAGATCCTTCAGTTGTTTTAAAAGATGGTATTTATTACATGGCTTATAGCGCCACTTCGAAACCACTTCCAAAACCGACTAAAGGTTATCCCTCTGGCATGATGCTTTGTGTAATGGGCGCCACTTCGACTGATGGTATACATTGGATAAAGACAAAAAAGCCCCTGCTTAAGGCAGAAATGGATACGGTATTTCCACCAAAGGCAGATCAAGGCCGAATAGGAGACTTTCACAGGCCTTGTTTGCTCTGGGATGGGGAAGAAAATAAATGGAAGCTTTATTTCGATTATTATAATGCAGGTTTGCCAGGTAATTTTCAAATGGGATTAGCTGAAAACAAGCATGATTTTGTTAAGGGAACTTTTGAATTTGTACATTCCCTGGATAAGCCTTTGTTGTTGAACTGGCCAAATCCGGAAGTTGTTAAAATTGGCACCTGTTATTTTAGTTTTTCCGATGCCCCCGGCTATTCGGGAGCACAGGTGCCTAAGGGAAAAATAAAAAACCTGTGGATGGACCGCCAAATAAGAATGGCCCAATCAAGTGATGGCATAACATGGCAGAAAGAATACTACATCCCCTCTGATCCAGGTATTCAAGCAAGTCATATCCCGCAAACTCTTGTTTGCAAAAGGAATGGGAAATGGTGGCTTTATCTTTTCTACTCTACACAGGTAGGTTGGAGAAAAACAGGCATGAATTATCCTATATTTAAAGAAGGTCAATACAATTGGTTTTATGATCAAATACGTTATATGCGACAGCAAATAAAGTAAATAAACACCTCAGGTAGATGTTGGCCGAGATAATATAGCTGTCCGCCTGTTAATTAAACATCCAATTAACAGGCGGACGCTTATAAAGATTGTGCGAATGAAAATCAACAGTTAACAAACTTGTACCACATCTATATTCAACAACTGACCTAATTTGTTGATTTTCGACGCGATATGGCCTATCCCCACCGCGCAATGATGAGCAGGACCATTACTATTCCAATTATTTACAAATTTGCGCGCGCCGATACTGAATTGATACCGACTGTTCGTATTGCCTATTTCCAGTATTGGTCCTTGAACAGATTTAGCTTCCGCTACTAATAGCATCAGCTTTCCTCCTGCTTGTTCAACTATAGACAATAAAGTTACAGGGCCATTTTTGACAGACATCTCAACCGATAATCCTCTGCCTACCTTACCATGATATACCTTCAAGGGCCTTACTTTGGTTTTACCTTCCGCTATAGCAATATGTCCCGGTCCATCATGTCCCATTAATACGACATCAGCCGCAAAATCCATTGCATAATATTCGGTAAAAGAACCGCCTGCTCCAAAACTGTCCATGATCTTCATAGCCTGGGCATTTTTTATTTCATATTCTCCCGCAACCGGGATGTTTTTTGCCGTTAATAACGAATTGCCTAAGATGATGGAACTAATAGTATCCTCATTATCAAAGTTGCCCGTCCCGTTATAAAAATAAGCCATAGAACCAAGTTGATATCTTTCTACCATTCTATCTAATGCCACTGATGTCTTAGCAGCCCTTTCAAGCTCTTCTATGGCACAGTCTTCCTGCACATCAAATGATTTATAGAATTCTTCTACCCTGCTCCTTATCTGTTCGCTGGTTACCTCCTTTCGTAAACCAGCCAGCTCATCGACTTCCAGTAGCTCTATGTGTCCGCCGAAGTGGGCATACTGTTGCGTAAGATCTGAATAGATATCCAACATACCGCTATAATAATGTCCCATGCAGCCCAAACGGTTATAAGCCATGGTGTGTGCAACCTTGGCGGCTTCCACCCATTCCCGTACTTCATCCCAACATTCGGGATCATCTTGCAGCATTCCGGTTATCTGATGAAACTTGATGCCGGTACGGTTGAATACATTGGCAATCTCCGGCACGGGGCAAGATGAACAGTAAGCCAGCCATTCCCCCGTCATCCTGGTGCGATCTGTCATAAGATTAAACGCCGCGTAATCTATAGCAGCTTCCGGCGATAGATTAAGGATGATCACCGGCACTTTCGAACGTTGTACTACGGGCAGCACTGTTGATGATAGCGCGTAAGTTGATACATATAAAAATATTAAATCGACATCTTCTTTCCTAAAAAGGCGTCCTGCTTCAAATGCTTTTTCGGCAGTATCTATCATACCCAGATTTATTATTCCCGGATGAATCTCCGATAGCTTTTTATTTACTATGTTAAGATAACCTTCCAGTCTTTCTTTTAAGCCCGCAAACTGTTCCCAATAGGCATCAAGACCGATGCCAAATAATCCTATTTTCAGCATATTTGATTGCATTTCAATTTAATTTAATGATTACTTTTCATAAATATTAGCACACAACTATTATTGCTAGCATTTTTATTATTAATTTTCTTCCTGTTCTATTGTTACAGGTCCAATAAGGCCTGATTTAAGCAAAGGCGATTTTTTTGTATAAGGATGAAGGGTTGTGAAGGTATACCTGCCACTGGTTCGCTTCGTACCATTAATCAGCCATTCCGGAAATTTCCCATCATGTACGCCATCATCCGGAAAGTTCTCATCTCCAATGAGCCTGTTCGCCCATAAATTGGCAACCTCAATTTCCACCGTATTATGCTTTTGTTTTAGCAGGCCGGTTATGTCAATGCGCCATGGCGCGGTCCATAACACTCCTAAATCCTTCCCGTTTAACTTTACGCTTGCCATAACATCTACCTCACCAAGATCAATATAAACGTGCTTATGGCCATTTAAAATTTCTTCATCAGGAACATCGAAAGTTTGATGGTAGGTAGCAATACCCGAATAATATTTAATGCCATCCACCTTACTATCCTTCCAGTCTGTTAACTTTTCAAACCTGACATTCGCCGGGCCACCCCATTTTGGATCAAAAGTCACATCCCAGGGTCTATTCAGTTTGGTAATTATCGTTTTTTGATAAAAGTTTAAGCCCCTGGGCTTATATGGATGACTGCTTTTAGCGAAAACGACAAAATAGCTTTGGTAAGGCTCGAATTGGATATCAATACCCGTTTGTTGCTTATCGGTCCAAAATTCAGGTAATGCCCGGGTTTGCCCGGTTAGAGGATCCCAAAGTTCGGGAGATCCTTTCGTACTTCTGAACTTACAGGTCGTTTTTATCGTTGAATTAGTGCTATTTGCTACAAAATAAATGTCCCAATCCGCAGAAGAACGATGAGTATAACGTATAGAATCCATTGATTCAAAATCACTGACCAGCCCGAGTTGATCCAGCAATCCAGCCGTCGGATTATAGCTAGGATATATCGCATTCTTTTCATTAACAGCAAAGGGTCCTCCCCATATAATTGTACCTTTACCAAAATGACGGACCGTTTGCCCCATAAGTAACTGCGTGGTTCCCCACATTTCCTCTACAAGGGATCTTATGGTCTGGTCACATCTAGGGTAATCTGTCAATCCCGGTGATTTTACCGGTGGTGCCCCAATAATCATAGCTCCAGAACTTACCAGTGATTTAATTTTCTGCAATAATGCTGGTGTCATGGTCTCGAACGCAGGTAAAACTAACACACGGTATGAAGCACCACTCGGGAAAGTTATACGATTGTCCTTCACATAGGCAGTGTATAACTGCGTCGGGGAACACCCGTCAAAGTTATAACCCCTTCTGTCTGGTATAAATTCATCGCCTTTCATTGCCGAAGGAGGTGGGGTAAAAATATTTGGAGAGCCTTCAGGTGACAAATAAAGTATATCGGCAACCGCTTTCCCCTGCTGCAGGATATACTGACACCGGGAAATGTAACGATGATAAGTAGCTACCATAGGCCACCATGTTTGTTTCCTATCCCAATGAACGCCGAATATGCCCATTGTCATCCCTGGTTTCAGGCTGTCGTTTAAGGATTTGTGTTGAAAAGTATGAAAATAGAATTTGTTTATACCTGTCGCAAAGGCCCAGTCTCCTTCATTTTTCATAGATCCAGGATATTGCTTCCAACCCTCCTGACTTCCCGCCGTAAAAGATTCGGCTTGTACGAGGGGTTCGCCCATAATATGGGCTATAGAGGTTGCCTCAATACAGCTGAACGAGGTATTAAAGCCATATCCTTCACTCCAATATTCACACATGGGTATATCTGCTATTGCTCCAAGTTCCAGGTCGGCAGTAGGGTTCAGATCATATGGTTCGATAGACAATTTCAAGTTGTGCTGATGCGCATATCTTTTTACCGCAGATGCGTGATTTTCTAGTATCAACTCATTGCAGGTTTGACGCAAGTCCCATAAAAAGCGCTCACTCACTTCCACACTTTGCACAATTTTACCCGCGTAAACCGGATAGTAAGGCAGCGGATCATAACCCCGCCGTTTTATAAATTCTTTACGAAACAAAGGCGTCCAATTTTGCGAGCCCATTTCCCAACTGTCCATGTGCAATATTTTCAAACCGCCCAGCGTATTTTTTTCGGGCATGCCAATTCGCTTTATTATTTTCCCGACATAGGCATTCAGGTGATCGTTTAATGCCGTCGTATCCATTTTATCAGACTCGAAACCTAAACCTTGTATAGGGGCGGGGCGGGTTAATGCCCCATTATTACGTCTTCCAAAACGCATGATTGTCCATTTACCCGGTGGAACAACCCAGTTCAAGGTGCCGTCTGGCTGTAGATTGGCTGTAAGGTCAATAATTGTACTCTTTTGGATAATGTTAGTTTTTGGTATTGCATCATAATAAGCGGTCGGTATCAAATATGGCTTCGTAAAGGGCTTAACATCTGCTTGTGAGGAATAGGACGAACGATAATAAAGTGCCTTTTCGTCAATATCTTTGATTTTTTTATTTGAGTCGACGGTAGGAAATGCCACTACAGCAACGTCTTCATAAAAATCTTCTCGCTTTTTTTCAAGTTCCGGGGTAAACTGACGTTCACCAAAAAATGGTTTTTTATTTTTCGGAACTGGCAGGATAATTTTACGCCTGTCGGTACCAGACACGTCGATACTGCTTGAGACCAATTCCTGCATTGATTCATTTGCGGTTACCCACGGCCCTCCGCTGCCTGTCCATCCCGGACCGATACCCAGTGTCATTGCAATATTCAATCTTCTGCATTCATCAACTGCATGATTAAATAGCGTCAACCAGGTTTCACTTAAAAAGTCAACCGGTCCGCGAGGCACTCCAACGTTCACTTCCAAAAAAATCACGTTACTGATACCCGCAGTTTTCATAGATTCCAGATCCTCCGTAATCCCTTCTTTTGACATATTGCCGTCCATAAAATACCAGTAAACACCCGGCTGCGCCGACTCGGGTGGATGAAGAAAACCAGCTCTTAATGTATCAATAACAGAATGTGGAGCACTCGGGGGAATCTCAATAAACCCGAAGAGAAATAATATACTGATTAGAAAAAGAGCATAAAAAGTAATAATATTTTTACGATTTTTAATGTTGTTTGGATAGTACATAATTGGTTTGATGAACTCAGATTTATTAATTTATTGACAATCCTATCCCAGGGATACCATGTTGAGATCCGGATAAAGTGCTTTTTTGCTTTGTATTAGCGCGATAGTTTCTTTGCGATACCGGTGACTATGAGTAAAATGTCTTAGCGTACATTATCCCAATCATCGGTTCTAAAAGACGAGGCAGGCAAGCCATCATTATTATATAATTCGGCGACAACGAACTCCTTGAAGGCGTAACGAACAGCAACCGGATTAGCAACTTTGTCACTTTGAACTATCACTGACCCACCTACGATAGTCGCTTTGGCAGGATAAAATATCTTATCGTTTCCCGCTATTTCGAAAAGCGTCAGTGGTTTCTCATAAGAAGTTAGATAATTGGCAAAGTAAAAATCCAACGTTACTTGATTTCCTTTTATGGTCATGGATTTATATAGCGGAGCGTTATAACCAATTCCCTTGATACCGTAGGTTTTGCCAAGTGCCCAATAGCCGAGGCGATGGGCTGGAATTGTCTTATCCATATAATGAATATTTTTTTCCATCCCTACATCCATCGTCGATGCCATTCCTGAATTAGGCACAATATTCATGGCTTTCAATTGAGCTTCTCTCAGCAACGGGCCGCTACGGGTAGTATCCGTTGAACCAAAAGGTGCAATCTGTACAAAGTAAAATGGAAGCTCGCCCATGTTCCATCGCTTGCGCCAGTCAGCTACCATAATCGGGAAAAGCTTGCCATATAGTTTTGGCTCCTGTCGGTTGCTTTCACCCTGGTACCATATAAAGCCTTTAATGTTAAATCCAACTAAAGGAGCTATCATGCCATTAAATAAACCGGCAGGAATTTTATAGGGGTGTTTTACTGTATCCATATTAGCAGGAATTTTAATCTCAGGGAAATCAGCCAGGCTATTTTTGCTCATCCATGCTTCGATCATTGTACCACCAACTGATGAAACAATTATTCCGACCGGTACATGCAATTTTTTTTGAAGCATCTCACCAAATTGAAAAGCTATCGCACTAAAATTTCTTGCTATTTCAGAATTGGATTCATCCCATTGGCCTTTCAGCGTTGCCTGTGGCTGCAAGTTAGTGGCCCTCCCAACATTAAACAGTCGGAGTTGCGAATTGTCCGCATTAAGAATTATTTCATTCGCATTGAGAATAGGTGATGAATTACCTCTTAAGGGCATCTCCATGTTGGATTGTCCAGAACAAAACCAAACTTCACCTATTAATATATTATTGATTGTAACACAATCGCCATCGTTAAAACTGATGTGATACGGACCGCCTGCAGTGGGCGTAATCACATTCATGACCCATTCTCCGTTTCGGTCAGCTTTTACGTGATAACTCTTGTTGTTCCATGATGTTTTGATAATGACCGTTTTAGCGATTTCTGCCCAACCCCATAGTTTAGCCTTTGATTGCTGCTGTAAAACCATGTTGTTTCCAATTATGGAAGGCAGCCTAACCTTTGCATTACTTGCAGTAACTGCCAAAAGCAATAATACTAATGTAAAAGCCGGTTGAATATATTTTTTGCGGTTCATAAATGTTTGACTAATATGTAATCTGTTATCAGACGAATGTCTTTTATAAAAATCACTTTAAACAAATAGTATTCTTTGATCATACTCTAAGGTCATACACTAAAGTAAAAACCATTTATAATTGGTTATCAATTAAAATTTGATTTACGAATGTCGTTTTAAGTTATAAGATATTACAGGCCATTTAAGTCAAATTGACATGCAACATGTTTCAATTTTTGAGATCCTGGCGTCCGCATGCTCGTGAATTGATTTTCTTTAAGATTGCTATTCAATTTACTTGTTAAAACAGAGACTTGTTATCTAATTAATTATAGAGCTTACCTTTTAAAATCTCATTTTTTGTGAGTCTGTTAAGCGGTGTCGCAAATTTCACGATATCTCCGCGTTAACATATCCTTCATATAACAGTTTATTTCCCACTGGTTGGAAACGGGGATAGTTGTAAAAGATAAATAAGACATATATGGATAAGGCCCAAACTCGGGAGTTATACTGCATTGACGTATGCCTTTTTCAATCAAACGGTTAATCCATTGATCCCACCACTGTAAATGAAATTTTAACGCCTCTGCATTCTCAGGAGCTCTTGGGTCAGTCACTTGCGGACCCTGGGGATGGCCTACCCGAGCATGTAAATGAACGCCATGATTAATTGCCAGTTCCACAGCATCTTGTTGATCTTCCAGATAACTTTCAGATACACATACCCAATGCGAAAAATCCAGTGCCAGGGAAATTAATGGAAAATCATTTAAATATTCTTTCACAATATGGGCAGCATAGGACCATTTATTCCGATGTGTTTCCTGAATAATAGGAATTGCCGCTTCGCGGCTAATGCGGTCACAAATATCAAAACAAATTGCCATTTGCTCCTTAGTGTAATATTCACGACCAGTCTGCGAGGTAATGAATTCGGGCTTAATTCCATAAGATTGGTAATTTACCAACGTGTATAGATTTTCCTCCATTGCATTTACATATTCCTTAAAATTGCGTTGTGGACCACTTACGGTATGAATGAGCGAAAACTCAAGTCCCCTAGCTGCCAATCCTTTCAACATTTCCTGTTTTTCTTCAGGCTTACGAAGCGGATATACCTCAATGCCCTGAAAACCATTGGACTTTACCATTTCTAGAAACCTGGCCCAGGGGACATTCTCCATTCCCCAGCGCGGGGCATAAAATTTCACAAATAACATGTCGGTAGTTATTTAACAGTTGATATTATTTACTATAAATCAGCGGATTTTGCTCATTATTATTCAGTACATCCCCTGCTTTTAGTTCTTTTAAATAATTTTCAGGCAAAATATTAGGCTGTCCGTTATAGCTATTGCCATCTGGCATATAAGCACAAGTCATCGCCCGGCGGAAACCAGGTGTCATATTTGCATGTGCACCGTGTATCAGCAAGCCATTATGAAAAGAGCAACTGCCGGCTCGCATAGATGCGCTTACCGACTTATGACTTTTAAATTCCGGATAATAGTCAAAAATTGCCCCCATATTTTTACCGATGCCAGGATTATCAAAAGAAGTCTGTAAATGTGACCCCGGAATAAAAAATAAACATCCGTTTTCTAATGTAGCATCATCCAATGCAACCCATATTGATAAAGCCTGGCGATCATAAAAAGACCAAAATGGTGTATCTAAGTGCCAGGAAGTCGGATTGGCCCAGGGACGTTTAATCAGTGCTTGATCATGCCATATGCGTATACCATTGGCGCCTGAAAGATCGGCGACCATTTTACCAATACGTTCATCAATCATTAATTCTTTTATTTTTTTATTTGTCTGCCAAAGGTTTAATAACTGGTCAAATACGTTTTTAAAATAGTCATTGTCGTTGTTAATCCCGTCACTTTCTTCCTTTGAACGCGAGCTGCCGGGAATTTTTTGTCCATTTCTTTGCGTTATTGCTTCCATGACTGCTGTTCGCCATTTTTCAAGTTCCTCCGGGGTTAAAAAATCTTCAATAATAAGGTATCCGTTTTTCTTATAAAACGAAATTTGGTCAGACAGCAATTCTGTTTTCATAATAAATTGTTTATGCGAATGATAACTATAGTGTTATGTTATTGAGATAAAATTCTCATTGGTAAGCTAAGCTACCGATGAGTTATCGGAATATCAATTAAAGCAACATGTCGGCGGTACAAATGAATCATTTAACCTTTATATTGTTCTTTATCGGTATAGCAAGCTTTTGATATAATATCAAAACTGAATAGAGGCAAGCCAGTGTTCAATTAAAGGGTATTTATGAACTATTTGTCCGGTAGGTATTGTTATGACTCGATTTAATTTGCGATACCCAATTACCAGCTACCGGCAATTTATTTTACCAATCGATAATGAAATATAAAACACTTCTAATATCCTTACTTGCTACCAGTTCAGTTGCGTTTGCACAACAAAAAAACGTCGCTTTACACAAACCGGCAGAAGCTAATTCAGCTGCACCGGGCTTTCCCGCCGGAAACGTCACCGATGGTATTATAAGCCGAAAATCCAAATGGATGTCGGAAAATGTTAAACCCCCCCACATTCTGGAAATTAACCTGAAAAAATATTGTAATATTTCGTCAATCATTGTTCATACCGGAATTCCCGAAAATGAACGTACATTGTCTGAGCGGTCACAAGCGGCGGGATTTTGGTCTGCCAAGAACTTCCGATTACAATATTGGGATGATGCCAACTGGACAGACATTCCGAATACAGAAGTTCATGAGAACAGGCTTACAGATGTTAAGTTTACGTTTCCGCAATCTATCAATACCTTCAAAATACGTTTTATCTGCGATGATGGCGAGCCCGTAAGTGTAATGGAGATTGAAGTTTTTGGCAATGAATTATCCGACCGACCACTGCCTGGTGAGGGAATCAATGACTTGACAAAAAAAATCATTCGCACTACCGATCAACATGTAAAAATCAAAGTGGACAATCTCCAGATTGGTAAATCTATGCGCTATATAGGCTATAATCAAGGCTATTATATTCCCGGTGGTAATACTTCAGGATGGCTTGAGTATGCCAACGTAAATAGTTTACGGGTTTGGGTGACACTAGATACATATGCACCGCTTAGCGCAGTGCAAGTCGACAACAGGATAAGCACCATCACAGAGTTTGACAAACGTAAAGCTGCATTGAGATCATCTCCTGAAAATAATGTATATATTAAATGGGATCAACTGCTTCCGCTGTTTGGCGCTACGGAAAAAGGAGAAAACATTAATCCCATGGTATTCAACTATGCTCTTATTGAAATGAAACACCTGGGAATCGACCCGGTTATTCAATTTGGCAGCACCGACTTTAATAATACATGGAGTAATAAATGGCAGCAATGGCAGCGTTATTACGCACTAGCTTATTATGCTGCAAAAACCGGCGATGCTACTATGTTTGCCATGCAAAATGAACCCAATCACAAAGATTCGGGGCCTATGAAAATAGATCAGTGGATATCGGGCATGCAAATTGTCTCCGATGCGCTAGACTGTGCTGTTGAAGATGTTAACAAAAAGTATGGCAAGCATTTAAAGGCACGTATGGTAGGACCTGTGACGGCCGGCAATAATCCGGAATGGTGGGCCGCCATAGACAAAAGCTTACGAACTGATTATCATGGCCAATCTATTGATCATGATTTGTTAGCCATATTTGATACACATTCTTATAATTCTCCGGCGGCGGGATATGTTAATCGGGTAAACAATATACGGAAACTATTAGTTGACAATCATCCTGAAGGCAAATCATTACCGATCGTCTATACAGAAATAGGTCGCTGGATGAATGCTTATCTCATTGATAAAGAAGAAACAATGGATTCACCATCATTATTTACTGAGTGGGCCGGTATTTATACCAATAACACAAAAAACAACGCTTACGGCATGTGGGCATTTAAATTTTCAAACACGGCTACCGCGACTTATCCCCTGGGAGTAAAATCCGGTCACCATTTTACCTGGCAAGGAACACGAGTCATAGAAGATGCCTATAGCGATCTTGCGAAAGGAAAACCTGTTACCGCTAGCGTCAACCTTAATGATTGGCCTGCTTCTTTAGTCAATGATGGTAATAAATCGGACAAGTCGGCCTGGCACTCTGATTCTACCGCTGCGGAGAAATGGTTAGTAATAAATCTGGAGAAGCAACAGGATCTGGGAAGTGCCGTCGTTTACACGGGTGGGGCATACGGTGTATATACAAGTCCCGACAGGGTCAGGGATTTTAAACTGCAGTACTGGAGCGACAGCACCTGGAAAGATATTGTTGGTACTGTACAAACAAATAATAAATATGCCCAGGTTTTCAGCGAATTTAAACAACCGGTAAAAACCGATAAAGTCCGCTTTTTGTCTGATGACCCTGGCGTTATTAAAGTAAGAGAGATTAAACTTTTTGGAGCAGCTGATGGCCCTGCAAAGGACGGGCATGATTACGATATTTCAGGTATACAACGTACAGGGGAAGTAGTCCGGCTTTTTGCAAAAGGGTTCAAGGATGAGCGACCTTTGCTGGAAACCAAAACAGACCTCAGCGATGATAATTTGGATGCCATGACTTCTTTTGATAAGCTTTCAGGTAACTATTACATGTGGTTGGTGCAGCGTGGGATTTACCAGGACCATTTACAAATCGACTTGTCAGCCTTACACTTACCAAAGGGCAATCCGGTAACTTCAGAAGTCGTTGGACCAAACGAGTATGGCGAGGTAGGCAATTTATTTTCAGTAAACGGCCGTAAAGACATCAGTATTAATTTAGCCAAACAAAGTGTTATACTTTTGACAATCCCCATAGCCAGAATGACCAAGAGCATTTTAACTCCGGTGGCTAACGCCACTGTTTTCGGAGGCCGGTTTGCCCAAAAAAATTATAGCAATAAAAAAAACCTGACTATCGCGTTAAATGCAGCGAACCCCGAGAAAAATGCGGTAAGCTTTATCAGATTTGATCTTTCGGGCAAAAACCTTTCTAAAGCGGGACATATCCTGTTTAAGATTTATGGGTGTAACTCCACTGACGATTCTATTTTCCGCTTTCACGTTTATGGAATAGTTTCAAATAAGTGGGATCAAAATATGATCACGTGGAACAATGCGCCTCAACTGGATAAAAAGGAAGCATTGATCATGAATGTAGGACAGAAATCATTTATAGCCGGAGAAGTGGCAATGAATCATACGGCTAAAGCACATTACCTGGATGTCACGCAATTGATAAAAAAGCATGGTGGTAAATCAATTACGTTTGCATTAGTCCGCGAGACCCGTCAGTTAGGCGATGATAGTGATAAAGGAAAAGAGATTATTTTAGCTTCAGACGAGAGTGCGCATCGCCCCGAGCTATTGATTTGGTCGAAATCCGGGGGACAATGATCTCAAAGAAATGTGTTGTTAGCCATAAATTCTGGCCAGCATTTTACTGATAAGTTGAATCGCAAATGATAAAATCCTTTAAAAAATCGCAAATACTTACCGATTGATCGCTATGAGCATATACAAACTAACCGTTCAGCCAATTATTTTAATGGCTTACTTATTTACATCATCTGTTCATGCCCAGTCTACGTTTTCTGCGGGGCAGACCGAACGTGGATATTATGTAAAAACGATCACGCGCATTGCGGATCCGGTCCTGATTGCCTTAAGCGAGAATAAACTTAACCAACGAATGCCGCTAGAGGCAAAAACGCCAGGCGAACGGCGCAATTTTACCCATTTAGAAGCGTTTGCCCGCTTAATTGACGGGATGGCTCCCTGGCTGGAACTAGGCCCTGACAAGACAGCGGAAGGTAAAATTCGGGAAAAATACATTCAACTGACTCTATCCTGTATCCACAATGCTACAGATAAACGATCACCGGATTATATGAATTTTAATAAAGGTCAACAGCCACTGGTTGATGTTGCCTTCTTCGCTCAAGCCTTATTGCGTGCCCCAAACCAATTATGGGGCCGTTTAGATAAAAACACTAAAAATAATGTTTTAACAGTGCTAAAATCATCTCGGGTAATCACACCTAATTTTACTAACTGGTTATTATTTAGCGCTACAATCGAAACCGCATTGCTGCGTTTTGATGGAACTGGTGATAAAATGCGCATGGATTACGCAGTCAAAGAACACTTATTATCCTGGTATAAGGGAGACGGCACTTATGGTGACGGCCCAAATTTTCATTGGGATTATTACAATAGTTTTGTCATTCAACCAATGCTTTTAGGGGTGTTACAGCAGTTGCGGGGGGACGGTCAATTACAGAACAATGAATATAATTTAGCGTTGGCCCATGCCAGGCGATATGCGGTAATACAGGAAAGAATGATTTCGCCTGAAGGAACCTATCCGCCGATTGGAAGGTCGCTGGCTTATCGATTTGGTGCATTTCAAGCTCTGTCTATGATTTGTTTGATGCACGAGTTGCCGGCCAATATAAAACCACAGCAGGTTAGAGCGGCATTGTATACGCTGATTAAGCGGCAAGTTGAAGCTCCAGGAACCTTCGATGGAGGCGGCTGGCTGCAAATTGGCGTCTTTGGACATCAGCCAGGTTTAGGGGAAACTTATATTTCTACGGGTAGCCTCTATTTGTGCGCCGAAGGATTTTTAGTGCTGGGCCTACCACCATCGGATTCCTTTTGGCAAGGTCAAGATGAAGATTGGACCGCAAAACAAATTTGGAAAGGTGACCCTGCCGCCATCGACCATGCAGAAGACTGACCGCTATATAACCTGTTTATAAAATTATGAAGTGTGTATTAGCGCAGAATATTATTAAACAATAGCTATAATTTCCTGGTTGGCACAAAATAGATTAACCCCAAACGCTATTAAAATGCATTGAATAGATAGACGCAGCTTTCAGTATCGATATTTCATGAAGCATTTTCCACTGGAAGCGGGTTTGAAATCCCAACTTGATGAAAACGGCTGATTTATTTTAATACTAGTGTACGCATAACAAGTATTGGTCAGCGATCTCTTTGTATTATGCTGATTACGATTTGTGAAAACCATCGCTTAGAAATAAAAACCAGCACATGATGATCGCGGTAATATAGGTAACTTATAATTTATTTAATTGAGAATTAAAATGCTAAACGTTACATTTAGAAACCAATTATAACAGTCAGCAAGTCACTACAGCATGGTTATAAAATACTATTTCATTTGCATCGTGTTTCTGTTTGTATGCGCAGGCGCAGGATACGTTCATGGACAGGACGGCATTAAATTTAAGCATCTCGGTATTAATGAGGGTTTATCCCAAAACTCTGTTTTTTGTATTCTACAGGACCACAACGGACTGATATGGATAGGTACCGAAGATGGTCTGAATAAATATGATGGTTACGGATTTACAATTTATAAACATAAAAATGAGGACAAAACGAGTCTAAGCCATAGCCAGGTAAATGCTTTACTGGAAGATGAGAATCATAATTTGTGGGTAGGAACATCCGGTGGTCTAAATGTAATGGACGCCATAACTGGAAAATTCTCCCGATTCAATTTGTCCACAGTTCATGCAGATGAAAACCGTGATTTTATTAGCTCACTGATTAAGGATAGCGATAATAACATTTGGATAGGAACATATGATGGTCTTAAAATGTATGACAAAGCACATCGCCGATTCATTTCTTTTACTCCCAAGGGCCTGGCCTCAACAAATTACAGCCGCAATAAAGTAAAAACACTTTTCCAGGATCGTCAGGGAATTATCTGGATAAGCATGGGTAACGATTTATTACGTTTCGATCCTGTTAATAAACAATTTTTGGCTCTACCATCAGTTTTACAGCTTAGTAAAACACTTAAAAAAAGTGATATAAGGGTAATCAGAGAGGACGGAAAAGGACAATATTGGTTTGGTACCGAGTCCGAGGGACTTTTTAAATTTGATAGCAAAAACGGGCTGCTCTTAAATTACAACACAACTAATAGCAGGCTTTCTGCAAACGTTGTAAGAGATATTTTATTAACCGGTAACAGCGTATGGATAGGTACCCGCGGCGGCCTAAGCATTCTGAACACCAAAACAGAACAGTTTACCAATTACAACTATAATCGTTTTGACCCATCTTCACTCAGCCACAATTCTGTCCGCAGTTTTTTGAAGGACCACGACGGTAATATCTGGTTGGGAACCTTTGCCGGAGGAATTAATATTTATAATCCGGAAAGTGAAAACTTTACAAATATATCCGAACAAACAGGACAAAAACCTGGATTAAACCATAGCGTTGTCAGTTCTATACTGCTAAATAAAGACGGTACGTTGTGGGTTGGAACCGAGGGAGGCGGTCTGAATTACGTTGATCGAAATAAACAAATTTTTAAATATTTTTCCATACAGCAGAGCCAGCGTATAGATCAAAGTAACATCGTAAAATCAATTGCAGAAGATAAAGACGGTAGTTTGTGGGTAGGCACTTATGACGGACTTGTAAACTTCAATGCGCGAACAGGTGCCACGCAAATGCAAACATTAAATAAAGAAAAAGAGGATCAGAATAAGAATCTTGAAATCAATAGTATCCTGGTTGCAGACTCTGGCCTTTGGGTGGCCAGCAATGGTTCGGGGCTATATTTTATGGATCGTAATCACCACATTAGATCCTTTCAGCACGTTACCGATCATTCAAATACGCTAAGTTCTGATAATCTGACCGCATTACTTAGTGACGGGCAAACTTTATGGATAGGATCTCAGCGGGGACTGAATAGTTTTAACCCAAAAACAAACAATTTTACTAGATTTTCAAATAACCCTAATAACATTCATAGCATTAGCAACAATGCCGTACTATGTTTATTTATGGATAACAGCCGACATTTATGGATTGGCACACAAGGCGGGTTGAATCTTTATGATCAGTCGACACATAAATTTTATGCGATAACCGAATCTGAAGGATTAGCGAATAATGTAGTACACGCCATACAGCAGGCACCGAACGGGAGTTTATGGATAAGCACCAATAAAGGCTTATCTAACATAAGTTTTGGAAATTTGTCTTCTCATTTTACTTTCGCACATCCAATTATCCTTAATTATACCCTTGACGACGGTTTACAGAGCAATGAATTTTCAGATCGGGCTACCGCATCTGATGAAAAAGGGGAACTCTTTTTTGGCGGCATCAACGGTATCAGTTCTTTCTATCCTGACCGACTTATTAGAAATTCATCAAAGCCTAATATCATTTTTACAGAATTTGACATCAAAGATAAACCTGTAAACGTTCTTTCAGATAAATCACCGCTTAAATTACCGATCAACGACACCAAGCAAGTTATTTTAACTTATGATCAGGCGTTTATAAATATTAAATTTGCTGCTTTGAATTACAATAACGCTGTTAAAAATCAATATGCCTATAAGCTAGAAGGTTTAACTAATGATATTGATTGGCATTATGTCGGCAACCAGCGAACAGCCACATACACGAATTTAGGCGCTGGTGATTATATCTTCAAAGTTAAAGCCGCGAATAATGACGGCATTTGGAATAATACAGCTAAAATACTGCACATCAAAATCTTACCACCGCCCTGGAAAACGTGGTGGGCATATTGCATTTATTTTATCATCCTGATATCACTTTTGTATTTATTCTATTATTATTCCTACAAAACGGCTAATTTAAAACATGCCTTAGATATGGAACATAAATTACACGAAAAAGACGAAGAGCTATTACAGCGTAAGCTCGGTTTTTTCACTAATATATCGCATGAAATAAAAACGCCGCTGACCCTTATTATGGCCCCATTGGAAAAGCTGATCAATATGAATGAGGGGAATAATAAAGTACAGAATCAACTTATGTTGATGCAACGTAATGGTGATAGTCTGATAAGACTTATTAATCAATTACTGGATTTTCGAAAATTCGAATCGGGCAATATGAAACTGAAAGCCATTGAAGGTGACGTCGTGAAATTTGCCAAAGAAGTCGTTTCGGCATTTGAAGCTTATGCATTAGACCGTAAAATAAATCTTAAATTCCATACTGATAGCAGACACATCACACTGTGGTTCGACCCAGATAAATTGGAAAAAATACTTTATAATATTTTGTCAAATGCGATGAAGTTCACCCAACATGGAGGTGAAGTAATGTTAAGTATTACAAATGAACCCAATGGTTTTGTTTTGATTTCCATTCAAGATACCGGCATTGGCATACCAAAGGAACGAAAAATACATTTATTTGAACAGTTCAGCCGTCACGAGGACAGCAACTTGAACTCAAACGGATCGGGAATCGGACTATCATTTACAAAAGGGTTGGTAGAATTACATCACGGGCAAATAACAGTTGAAAGTAAAGTCCGGACAATGGAAGCAGAAGGGGCCACTAACTTCACGGTATCTTTGCCTAAAGGCAGTGAACATTTAAGCGAAGAAGAAAAAGCAGTGGACACAGCAGACAGTGAACAGATCAATAATTACTGTTACGACCGATCATCAACAAAGCCCCTACCTTCCGAACCGGTTAACCAACAGGATGAGTATGATTTGGGAGAAAAACCAGTAATGCTGATTATTGAAGATAATGTGGATGTTCTCGAGTTCATCGCTTCTGTATTCGAACACCATTTCACGATACATCGGACGCCAGACGGGTTAAAGGGCTGGAATAAAGCTTTGGAAGTCATTCCGGATATTATCATCAGCGATGTTATGATGCCTGAAATGACAGGCACCGTACTTTGTGGTAAATTAAAGTCAGACCCGCGGACCAGCCACATACCGGTAATCTTGCTGACTGCACGAACTCCGTTAATCTATAAAATAGAAGGATTAGAGACTGGCGCAGATGATTACATCACGAAGCCGTTTAGTGTTCGGATATTGGAAACAAGGGTATATAATTTATTGGATTCGCGTAAAAAATTACGTGAACGTTTTAGTAAAGACATTTATTTGCAGCCAACCAATATGGCTATCACTTCTCCAGACGAAAAGTTTCTAAAAAAGGTAATGGATTTTATTGACAATAATATGGAAGAGCCCACTTTAAGCGTGGAAGAAATGGGAAAAGAAGTCGGCATGAGCAGGGTTACCCTCTACCGTAAAATTAAAGCCTTGACAAATCAAACCGCAATAGAGTTCATCAGAAACGTAAGGCTCAAACGGG
>Ga0302307_10000801_pt1 | contig 20371 bp, 15 predicted proteins | sample III_Palsa_E3_2_FD_200530 | JGI IMG/M metagenome (GOLD analysis project Ga0302307, IMG submission 200530) | Peat permafrost microbial communities from Stordalen Mire near Abisko, Sweden - III_Palsa_E3_2 | ecosystem: Environmental > Terrestrial > Soil > Palsa > Peat permafrost | place: Sweden... | reverse complement strand
ATCGAGCATCCGGTTAACGGCGCGCCTGTCGCGGTCCCGGTTGGGATCCATCTGGAAGGCCCGTTTGTGTCGCACGGAAAACGCGGTGTGCATCCGGAGGTCAGCATCCGTGAGCCGAACATCGAGTTATTCGACCGATTCCAGGAGGCGGCGAGAGGGCACATTCGCTTGATGACCCTGGCGCCCGAACTGCCGCACGCTCTGGAACTGATTCAGCACGCGACAGCCGCCGGCGTGCGCGTCACGATGGGACATAGCACGGCGACGTCGGAGGAAACGCTGGCGTCGATCGCAGCGGGCGCAACGAGTTCCACGCATCTGTTCAATGCGATGCGGCCCATTGATCATCGCGAGCCGGGAATTGTCGGAACCATCTTGGATCGCGACGATATCTACGCTGAGGCGATCTGCGACGGCGTGCATGTGGATCCAGCCATCATTCGGCTGTGGCTTAAGATCAAGGGAGAAGAGCGGGCAATCCTTGTGACCGATGGCATGTCGGCGACGGGCGTGCCGGATGGAACGTACACGCTTGGAGATTTTGAGGTCGTCGTGAAAGACGGCGTCTGCCTGTCGGGCGAGACGCTGGCTGGCAGCGTGTTGACGATGGACCAGGCGGTTGCGAATGTGCAGAAATTTACGGGGACTTCGCTGGGAGCGGCCGTGCGATTGGCTTCGCGTAACCCTGCGCGCATGATGGGAATGTCACAGCTGTCGACGATGGCACCGGGCACGCCTGCGAACTTCAACGTGTTCGACAAGGATGGCGATCATACTGGCACCATATTTTGCGGGCGATTGGTGGAGTAGCTTTCCCGAATTGATGGTGAAGAAAAGCCCTCTCGTGTGAGAGGGCTTTTTCGTGTGGGCTTAGAAGTTGGGCTAACGCTTGGCTGGGATGGCGTCCCATATCGCTGGGTCTTCTTCGCCAAGCACCCATGCGCAGACACCCTGCAGGCCGGACTTCTTCGCGAGGTCGAAGCGATCCATGAAGGCTCGCTTGTCGGTGTAGAAGAACCACTCGCGCATCTGATCGCGATTGATGAAGAACCAGGGAGTGTGCTCCTCCTCATCCCATTCGGTCTTTCCGCCGTAGGTGTCGCGCAGATAGATGGTGTTGGCATAGGAGATGTAATCGGCGGTGGGATGAGGGATTCTGTCCTTGCCGTCGAAGCCGGGTTCGCCGGTGTACCAGTGGTAGCCATAGAGCGCGATGCCGAGCGAGAGCTTGCTCTTGGGTACGGACTTGAGCGCGTAGTCGAGGTTCTGATTGGTCCAGACCCAGCCATCGACGGGGCCGGGCTCGGTCCAGCGGGTGTTCTGATCGTAGGTCATCAGGCAGATGAGGTCGACCGAATCAGCGAGAGATTTTAGGTCGTAGGCGCCGCGCCACTCCTGGAACATCCAGGTGCTGAAGGCGGTCTCGCCGGAATGTCCGGGCGCGTTGGGGACGACGTCGATCTGAACTTGCAGGTGCTCCTTGTGGAGGGCGTCAACGATTTTCTTTACGAGCGAGGAGAGGCCATCACGATCGGTCCACAGGACATCCTCAATGTCGAGATTGGCGCCGTCGTAGCCGTTCTCTTTGCACTCGCGGAGGAGGGAAGCGATCAGCGCGTCCTGGGCTTTTGCGTCGTTGAAGAGTGCATGCGCCTTGTCGGGATTGAAGAGCGCGAAGAGCGGGATGATGGTGAGATGCGCGTCCTTGGCAGTCTTCAGGACAACCGGCTGCGGCTCCCCGCTGACAAAGCCGTTCTGATCGATCTGGTACCAGGTCGGGGAGATGATATCGATCTTATCTTTGTGCGCCATGAAGGAGGCGACGGAGGTGGCTTCGTTGCTCATCCAGAACTCAGTTTTCTGCGCGTGTGCGGGTTGGATCATACCGATACTGCTGGCTACGATCAACGCGTAAAGGATTTGTTTCATTGAAACCTCAGTAATCCAAATGTACTCGAAGAGAAACTTCTGGTTGGCGTTAAGTACAAATGCCACCCCGGTGTGGGGTGGCATTTGGGTGAGGGTTGAGGGTTAGAAGCTGGCTCTGAGGGAGAACTCGACCTGACGTCCTGGGTTAGACCCATCGACGAGGCCGAAGGTCCCAACTGTACCTGCGCCGCCACCGAGTGGTCCGGTTGTGCGAACAGCATTGCAAGCTCCGCAGGAGCTGTATGCTCCGCCGTAGGCTGCAGGCACGCTGAAGATCGGCGTGTTGGTCAGGTTGATGAACTGCGCAGAGAAAGCCAGGTTGAATGTATCCGTGAAGTAGACCATCTTGGTGAGGTTCAGGTCTCCCGTTTTGAGGCCGGGGCCACGAAGGGCTCCAGTCTGGCAGTTTCCGAACGTTCCACCATCGGCTACATCGGCGACCTCACTTACGGCTCCAGGGTTGAGATTGGTTCTGCCGATGCTGCTGCCGATTTGCACGGTTTGCATGGGTTGATTGGCGGCGACTCCCGCTACGCAGTTAGGACGAGCCTCGTAGGAGCCGGTGAGTGTCGATGCAGAGTTGGGATGCTGATCGGAGAAGTAGGAGCCGGCAAACGGGGTGATACCGAAGCCTGAATGCATGGTGATGTCGCCTGCAATCTTCCAACCACCGATCACGGCGTTGACGGGCCTGCTGACGTTTGTACCGATCAGCTTTCCGCGGCCGAAGGGGAGGTCATAGACGCCGTAGGCGACGAAGTACTGCGCGACGTCGATGGTGCAGCGACCGTAGTCTCCCTTGGGGTCGTACTCGTTCTGGAAGAAGTTCTGCCCGGCTTCCGTCTGCGATTCACCGGCACCTTCTTCGTCACCGTAAGAGCCGAAGTACCCGAGCGAGTTGGCCTGGCACTTGGACCAGGTGTAGCTGGCGGTGAAATCGAGACCATGCCATTGCTTCTGAGCAAACATCAGTTCCAAAGCGTTATAGCGGGAGATGCCGTCGGACGCGTTGTAACGCGCCTGAGCTCCTGCGTTCACGATTGGCTGCATGTACGGACCGGGAACAACCTGGCCGACGGAGTTGATCTGCTTCTGGTTGTAGAGGTAGATGTCGGACATGTGGTCGTCCTTGTTACCTACCCAGCCAATGGTGATGGACGAATTCGCGGCAAACTGCTGCTGAATAGCCAGGCTGAACTGCTGATCGACAGCGGGCCGCAGATTCGGATTGGTGGCATGCGCTTGCCCGCTGGCAAAGCACTCAGGTGCGAATTCCTGTAGGAGTGCGGGAGTGCAGGCGGCGGATTCGAAGGGCAGGTAGCCCTCATCGAGCGTGGTTGCGGGGTAGTTGAGCCCCGCGCCGGTGAGGTTGGTTTCGGAGTGAAGCTCGACATTGGGAGGATTGACGACCGCCATGTTTCCAACGCCGTTGCCTTCCATGTAGGTGGAGATGTCGTACGCGCCGCGAACGACCATCCGCGGGATCCAGCTCGGCTGCCACGCAAAGCCAACGCGCGGCTGGAAGTTCGTGATGCCCGTGTAGGTCTTGTAGTTGGTCCCGATCTCTGGTGTTCCGGTAAGGAGATCGAAGTTGACGTTGTTGTTGTGATCCTTGTCGCCGCGGGGAGTCGTGAGTTCGTAGCGGAGGCCGAGGTTGAGGGTCAGCCTGGGAGAGACGGTGTAATTGTCCTGAACAAATCCTGCGAAGAGGCTATTGCGAAGGTGGAAGTTGAAAGGCTCACCCTGCTGAACGTTCTGAGGGAGGCCGAGGAGGAAGTCGGCGAAGGGGCTGCCGGCGATGGCCGTCTTGGTGCCTTGAACGAGTCCATTGCTGGTGTATTGGCCGGTGAAAGTGAATGAACCGGAGGCGCCCTGGTTACCGGCGTAGATGTCGTTCATGATGTAGTGGTAGTACTCAAACCCACCATGAATGGAGTGTTTGCCGTGGGTCCAGGTGAGGGAATCCTCGGCTTCGATGGTGGTGTCGTGGAAGATCTCCAATCCATTGGCACTGCCCACGTTGCCGAACCCGAAGCTCATCTGGGGCAGGATGCTGCCCTGAACGCCGGGAAGCCCGAACACCTCAGGCAGGTTCTGGTTGGTGGCATTGGTGTAGACCTGATCGTTGGCTGGGAAGATCTGCATACCGGCACGCACTTCGTTTACCAGTGATGGGGTAATCATGTGATCCCAGTTGGCGACGAAGTTCTTGAGCGGATATTCGCGCGTGAGATTCGGCGTCAGGACGTTGGTGCCGTTGCTGCTCTCGTTGATGGTGTAGGCCTGGGTGTAACGGCCGTTGATGTGATCGCTGGGGCTAGCCTGCCAGTCGATCTTGAGATCACCCTGGTAGCTGTGGACGTAGCCGCTGGTGAAGTAGGTGGGATTCTGCTCGAACTGTTCGTTGAAGAGGGGAGAAGCAATCATCGCAGCGGCGACCGTGCTGTTGACCGGGACTTGGTTGTTCAGGAAAGGCTGGCGCGAACCGACCGGGGCAATCTGGCCGGCATTGGGGCCCGTGAGATAGACGGGGCTGTAGAGTTGGAGTGCCTGGTTGGAGCAGACGCCATCGACAAAGGTAGCGCCCTGGCTGGTACAAAGATTACTCAGATCGCCCTTAAGATAGGCCGCTGGAATGATTGAATTCGTGAGAGCTGACCGGGGGGTGTTGTTGATCGTAGTGGTTTCGTCAGCGAAGAAGAACAGCTTGTCCTTGACGATCGGTCCGCCTACTGCGACCCCGAAGTTGTTCCACTGCAGAACCGGGCGAGGACTGGTAGTTCCATTCGTATAGCCGCCGTCTCCGTTTGAATCGGGGATGAGAAGGAAGGCGTTCGCCTTGTCCTGCCAGGTGTTGGCATTGAGGATGGTGTTGCGGAAGTACTCGTAGACGGTTCCGTGGAAGTGGTTGGTGCCGGACTTGGTGGTCTCGACGATGACGCCGCCGATGTAGTTACCGTAGTCGGCGGGCGCATTGCTGGTGATGACCTGGAAGTTTCCGATCGCATCGGGGGCGGCAACGTAGGCTGCGTCGTTGTTGTCGGGCTGGTTGATATCCATGCCGTCGAGGCTGGCGTTGTTGTCCTGCTCACGCGCGCCGTTCACATAAGGACGACCGGTCCCAAAGGTATTCTGTGAGGATTGGAAGGCGAAGATGTTGGGGCTGATAGCGCCGGGAACAAGGAGGGTGAGCTGGTTGATGTCGCGAGAGGCCATCGGGAGGTTGCCGACGGCGTTGGAGTCGAGCACAGAGCTGACTTCAGTGGACACGGTCTGAAGGAGTGGAGGAGCGGCGGTCACATCAACGACTGAGTTGACCGCGCCGAGCTGCATCTTGAAGTCAATTTCAGCGACTTGATTCACGGACAGCACGAAGGCGTTGCGGACTTCCTTGCTGAAGCCGGAAGCGTCGACGCTGACGACAACGTTGCCCTGGGTCACTTGGGGAAAGTTGTACAAGCCAGCACTGCTTGTCTTGGTAGTCCAGACAGTGCCACGATCGACGTCGCGGACGGTGACGGTTGCATTCGGAACGGCGCTGCCGCTTGGGTCAACGACAGTTCCGGTAATCGAGCCAGCGGCTTGCTGGGCCCACGCAGGCGATGACGCTCCGAATACGAGCGTGCCCAAACAGATGGCTATCACCATCATTAACGTTGAGTAACATTTCAGCTTCACTGGGATCTCCTTATGCAATACAAATTCGCGTGTCATATCTGCTCTCTCTTGAAGCCTTCTTTGCGAACCTTGTGCGATACGTCACACATGAGTTAATGGCCTGTGACTCAAACTGCTGCTCTAGGGTGCTTCGAACACTATTTTGTTCAAATGGGGCCGAGTTGCTCAAAAGTGTGACGATTTAGTGAAATCTACCTTGTCTCGATGTGGTTTGCAACAAGGAAATTGCAGATAAGGCAAAAAAATTGCTGGGGAAGGGGCGAATTACGCTATTTGGGCGCAATCGGGCCAAATTTCTAGCCGGATCGGGGAGAAGCGACCTCCGAAATCGGCGTTTAGGGGGGAAGTGATCGCCAGGTCCTCCGCGCCGAATCAGAAACCACGGCGGGAAGTCCCGGGTTTGAGAGGCCGTTCACACCCTCTGTTTCGTCGGGAAGGCTCGTCAGTTAAGCCTCATCATCCAACGGGCAAAGACCAGGCAGAACGGCTCCGATAAAATCGCGGAGCAGACGTAAAGGGCAGGAGAGCGTGAGGAATGAAGAGCATGGTTGGACGGAGCGATGGGCATCGCGGGTGGAGGGCCCTGTCGCATTTTGCGAGTTTCCTGTGGGTGGGAGCCATTACATGTTCATGCGTGGCCCAGATAGGCGCGGGCTCTTCTGACTCGGTTGCGAAGACTCCATTGCACGTCGAGGGCAAAGAGTTTGTACTGAACGGCAAGCCATTTCAAATTCTCTCTGGAGAGATTGAATATGCGCGCGTTCCCCGCGCTGACTGGCGTGATCGTCTTCGCAAGGTGAAGGCGCTGGGGCTTAATACCGTGACCGTGTATGTGTTCTGGAATCGGCACGAAATACATCCCGGCGACTTTGACTTCAGCGGGCAGAATGACGTGGCGGAATTTGTTCGCGAGGCACAGGGAGAAGGTTTATATGTAGTGCTGCGGCCCGGGCCTTACGTGTGCGCGGAGTGGGATCTGGGGGGCTACCCGGCGTGGCTGTTGAAGGACAGCAACGCCGCCAATCCGACAACGCCCGCGGTGCTGTTGCGAAGCTCGCAGCCTGCATATCTTGAAGTGGCGCGACGATGGATGCTGCGGCTCGGCCAGGAACTCGCGCCGCTGCAGGCGAGTCGCGGCGGCCCGATCATCGCGGTGCAGGTTGAGAATGAGTATGGATCTTTCAACGTGAAGGAAGACCGTCAACAATATCTGCAGCAAGTTATCCAGATGGTGCGCGACGCTGGCTTCGGCGAATCGATGCTGTATACCGCCGATGGAGGAGAGGAGTTGCCCCAAGGCTCGATTCCAGGAATGCTTGCAGCGATTGATTTTGGCACCGGCGACCTGCCGCATGAAGTTCCGCTGCTGCAGGCCTTTCAGCCGAATGCACCCGTATTCATTGCCGAGTATTGGGATGGCTGGTTCGATCACTGGGGCGAGAAGCATCAGGTCACCGATGCGGCGGTGCAGGAGGCAGATCCGCGCTGCGATCGAGAAGGGATATTCGATCAGCCTTTACATGATCGAGGGCGGCACAAGTTTTGGCTGGATGAATGGTGCGAACTCGGACGGGGGCAGCTATCAGCCAGACGTTTCGAGCTACGACTACGACGCACCTATCGATGAAGCTGGAAGGCCGCGGCCAAAGTATTTCGCAATGCGCAGCCTGATCGCGGAAGCCACGCATCGTACCTTGCCGCCAGTGCCCGCTTCGCCGCCGTTGATGATGCTGCCGGCGTTCCAGCTAAAGCAATTACGTTCTCTATGGGTGAATCTTCCGACTCCCATGCATGCGGATTCGCCGCGCTCGATGGAGCAGATGGACCAAGCTTACGGGTACATTCTTTACCGCACGAAGATTTACGCGGACGCAAAGAATGTTGCGGGCGACGCTGCACTGCTGCAGTTTGACGCGCTGCATAGTTACGCGCGTGTGTATGTGGATGGGCAGTTGCAAGGTGTGATGGATCGCCGTATGGGGCAAACGCAACTTCGCATTGCAGCGCATGCGGGCCAGCGGCTCGATCTGCTGGTCGAGAACTCGGGACGCATCAATTTCACGACGAAGATTCGTGGAGAGCGCGCAGGTATTGTGGGCGACGTCCGGCTCGACGGCCGTGTGTTGCGCGATTGGGAGATCGTACCGCTGCCGCTCGATCAGCCGCCAGATAGCTACGGCGAGCAGGTATGTGCAGGGCCCTGCTTTTATCGGGGCACGTTGCAAGTGAGCGACCCCGGCGATACCTATCTGAATACCTCGTCACTGGGTAAGGGTGTGGTGTGGGTTAATGGTCATCTGCTGGGGCGATTCTGGAATATCGGGCCGATGGGCAGCCTGTTTCTGCCGGGCGCGTGGTTGCACTCCGGCAACAATGACATCACGGTGATGGATCTAGATGGCGGTCCGCCTGTGTCGCTTAGCGCAGACGATCATCCCACGTATCTGATCCCGAAGACGGCGTCAAAGTCTGGTCCAACGCCTTAGGCTGGAGAGTTAGATCTCGACCGGCGGGACGTAGTTCGGTAGGGAATCGAACCGCGGTTGGCGGACTTTGTAACCGCTGAAAGCGAAGTAAACAAGGTAGGCATAGCAGAGCAGCACGATGAGGAAGCTGTGCTGGTAGCCGAACTTGTCGGCGAGAAGTCCCTGAAGCTCTGGGATGACGGCTCCGCCAACGACCATCATTACCAGGATGCCAGAACCCTGGCTGGTGAAGGTTCCGAGACCTCGCAACGAGAGTGGAAAGATGCACGGCCACATCACGGAGTTAAAGAGACCACACGCGACGATGGCCCACATCGCAAGATGGCCATGACCAAAGACCGTGATGCCGACAAGGACCACCGCCGAGATCGAAACCGCAGCGAGCGCGCGTTGGGCGCGAATATAGATCAGCGCGAAGGAGCCGATGAATCGTCCGACCATCGCTCCTCCCCAATAAAGCGACACATAGCCTGCCGCCACCACATGCGAGAGGCTCCCCATGGAGGGCTGGCCGAGGAAGTTGATCAGGATGCTGCCGATCGCGACCTCAACGCCAACGTACGCGAAGATCGCTGCGGCGCCGAGACGCAGATGCATGAACTGCCACGCGCTGCCTTCACTCGAAGAGGTCGCGGATGACTTTTCGATGAGTTCGGGAAGATGTACAAAGCGCGTGATGATCGCGATGAGGAAGGTGAATGCTGCGAGGATGACGTAGGGAAGACGCACGGAACGGGCAAGCTGCGCCGTCGTCGCGCCGGCGGCGATGAAGATGAATGCCGCCCCGACCTTGGGAGCAATTGTGGTCGCGAGAGAGTTCAGGCCTCCGCAGAGATTGAGGCGAGACGATGCGGTCTCGGGTTTGCCGAGCGCTCCAACGTACGGATTGATGGCCACTTGTAATAGGGCAAGTCCGCTGCCCACCACGAACAATGCGAAGAGGAAGACTGGATAGGAGATCACGATGGAGGCGGGAACGAAGAGCAGAAGACCGCAGCCCATGGTCGAGAGAGCGGCGATGATGCCGGTCTTGTAACCGATGCGACCGATGATCCAACCCGACGGCAGAGACATCACAAAATAGGCGCCGAAGAAACACAGGTCGACCAGGAGCGCGAGAACATTGGTCAGATGAAAGAGATCTTTGAAGTGCGGAATCAGGATGTCGTTGAGCGCGGTAATAAAGCCGATGCTGAAATAGAGTGCCACCATCAAAACCATCGGCAGCACATAGTTTCCCGATGCTTGGTTGCGAATGGTTGTGCCTGCGTCTCCGGTGGTTCCAACAGCCATGCATGTCTCCTGTGTATCGTCCCTAAAGAACTTGGTGTTCGGAATCCTGATGCCTAGTCGTCACCCGGCTATCTCTTATTGATCATCGTTCTGGCAGCCCTGGCCTAATTTGATTGTTTGGCGCCGATACGCTCAGTTAGAGAGACGATATCACACAGAATATAGGCTAGGGGAATCTCTCCAGGCCTGCTCGTCTAGCAAATCGGCGGCCCTATGGGCGATCGAACAACGTTGCCCGGTCATGGTTACTTCAACACGTGGGTCTTTCGGCCTTCGAGGAGTTGCGCACTTCAGGCTTTCGCCGGCAAACGAGTGGTGATGAATGCTAATAGGTACAATCGAGTCTTCGAAGTGACTCAACATGCATGTTCTTTCCGTTGATGCTGGAAGCAGGTCTGGCCAAATGCAAGAGTTGATATTTGAACTCTGCGCCGAGACGATCGACGCGTGCCTTGCCGCGCGAGAGGGCGGAGCGCACCGCATTGAACTTTGCTCTGGGCTCAGCGAGGGCGGAATTACTCCGAGCCACGGACTTATCCGGGATGCAGTGGAGCGGAGCGGACTTCCCGTGCATGTACTCGTGCGGCCGCGTGGTGGCGACTTCGTGTACTCGGCGTCCGAGATCGATGTTATGCGACGAGACATTCTGCACATCAAGGAGCTTGGTGCAGCTGGTGCGGTCTTCGGAATTCTGAGGCCGGATGGGCGGGTCGATGTTGAGGCCACGCGTGCGCTGGTCCAGCTCGCACGACCGCTGGAGGTGACCTTTCATCGCGCCTTCGATACGACCCCATCGCTGCCGCAAGCCCTCGAAGACGTGATCGCCACGGGAGCTGATCGACTTCTAACCTCGGGGGGCGAGCGGAATGTAGTCGCCGGATCGGCCGCGCTCGCAGGGTTGGTTCGGCTCGCAGGCCAGCGGATCGAAATTGCGGTCGGGGGAGGGTTACGGTTGGAGAATGCTGCGTCGTTGGCGCGGGCTACCCAGGCCAAACACTTTCACGGATCGCTCCGTCGAAGGCTGAAGGAGGCTGCTTCGCCGGCCAAAACTGTCGGCGACTCGATGAGGCTGGGATCGCGTTATGTTGTGGATGCTGATGCCGTTCAGACTCTCATCCAACGCTTGGAGAAGGCCTAAAAACCCTCCGCGAAACGATGGCATGTCCAGTTTGTCACACCTATGACAGGGAAACGACCGTCTGATTGAAGTCAGTTGGGGGCAACTGGCGGATCACAGTCCCGAGGCGTGAATTACGTTGAGAATCTGGTTGAGGATCAGGTCCGGGGCGCAACCCAACGCGACTACGCCAGCAGCAAGCAATCCCACCACGAGCTGCATCAGTACGGGCGACTGAATTGGTGTGGCGTCGGCCGGAGGATCAGCGACGAACGCGCTCTTGAGCACCCTCAGATAGTAATAGAGTGAGACCGCGCTCATACCAATCGCTAAGATGATCAGACCGATCAGGAGCTTGGAACCCGAACTGACCGCCAGCACCGCGGTGAACAAAACGAATTTCGCGAAGAATCCCGAGAGCGGGGGAATTCCAGCAAGGGAGAGCACAAAGATGAAGAGGCAGGCAGAGAGGAAGGGAGCCCGCCGGCTCAGGCCAGCAAGGTCGGAGATATTGTCGTTGCCAAGTTGCTTTTCCGTGACCGTCAGAACGCCGAAGATTCCAAGCGTGGCCAGCGCGTACGTCGCAACATAATACAAGAGCGCTGCCAGGCTTTGCTCCGAATGGGCTACGAACGCGAGCAGCATGTACCCGGCATGGGCAACGGCAGAATAAGCAAGCAGCCGACGGAGACTGGTCTGCGTGATTGCGACTAGATTTCCCAGCAGCATCGAAGCGACTGCAACCGCGACAATTACCGGCACCCATCCGCTTTGGAAGTGGTGCAGCGTCGTGCTACCTTCCGCGCCGGCAAAGCCTATAACCAGAACCTGGAAGAAGATGAAGAAGCTTGCCACCTTCGAACCGGAAGCGATGAAGGCAGCACTTGGTGTGGGCGCGCCTTGATAGACGTCTGGCGCCCAGAAGTGGAAGGGCGCTGCAGCGATCTTGAATCCGAAGCCGATCACTGTTGTGACGATCGCAAGGATCACGAAGGGACTGAGCGGCACTCCGTGGATGGCACTGGCGATTTGGACGAGATTAGTCGAATTGGAAAATCCATACAGCAAGCTGAAGCCAAACAGCATGAAGGCGGCGGACATGCCCCCAAAGAGGAAGTACTTCAGAGCAGCCTCGGAGGAACGAGGACTGCGCTTGTCAAACCCCGCGAGAATGTAGACCGACAGGCTCAATAATTCTAGCGAGATGAAGATAACGAGCAGGTCCTGCGAGGCAACGAGGAACATCATGCCAGTGGTCGCGAGCAGGATCAGGAGAACAAATTCACCGACATGCTCGGTGAAGGTCGAGTCAACCGAGAGGAAGAGCGTCAGGATGGCGATAACCAGCAGCGCGATCTGAACCAGATGCGTGGCCGGATTGGAGAGGAAGCCGCCACCGAGAAGCACTCCCTCACTCGAGCCCGGCAACAATTTGAGAATCGCGCCGATACAGCCGATCGAAGCGATGCTCGCTGCGATCAGAAAGCGGGTGCGCAGTGCCGACCGTCGAAAGAACAGGAGGTCGGCAGCCAAAGCGATCAGGGCCGCGACGGTAAGGATGATCTCTGGCCAAGCGAGTTGCAGCAGTTGTCCGTAGTTGATCATGTTCATTACCAGCCTCCCTTCCGCAGGCCCTGGAAGAGGGGCGAATTTAAGGCTGGATGAATGACATTAAGAAAGATCTGGGGGAATGTTCCTACAATCACACTGGAACAAATGAGGATTCCCGCACCCAATTTTTCTGGGAAGGTGATCGGAGGAAGCGGATGATCTGGCGGAGCGACGGAGGCAGCAGGAGTGGACCCCGCAAAAAATGCCTGTTGCATCGCTCGCCAGATATAGGCCACTCCCGCGATAAGTCCTATGCCGACAAAGAGAATGAGTGTCGGATACGAATGCCAAACCCCAATCAAAATCATCAACTCCGCAGCGAATCCGCTGAAACCGGGTAGACCCATGCTCGCCATACCGGCAATGACGAAGGTGAAGGCGGCAAAGGGCAGCGCCTTGTTCAGGTGCATAGGTCCCAGGGCGGGAAGATCGCGGGTGTGCGTACGCGAATAGACCATGCGGCCAACGACACCGAACAGAAGGCCCGCGAGAATACCGTGCGAGACCATCTGCACGACTGCGCCCGATAGCCCAATTTGATTCAGGGTCATCAGGCCAAGCAGGATGAAGCCCATGTGGCTGATGCTCGAGTAACCAATAACGAACTTGAAGTCTTTCTGGACGAGCGCGACCAGCGCTCCGTAGAGAATGCCAATGACCGCGAGCACCGCGAAGATGTCGCGCCAGGAGCCGAGGCCTAGGACATGAAAGCCCCAAGGGGCGAGGCCTAGTGGAAACAACGTCATGGCCACGCGCAGGCATCCATAAGCGCCGAGCTTCATAACAACGCCGGCGAGCAACATGGAAGCTGCCGTCGGAGCTGCGACGTGGCCGGTTGGTGCCCAGGTGTGGAAGGGCCAAAGACCGGCGAGAACACCGAATCCCACGAAGACCAGAGGGAACGCCCACATTTGGAAGTGAGGCGAATATTGATATCCGGCAAGATCGCCAAGAGACGTGCTCCGGGAACCTGCGACCACGTATGCCGCGATGAGGCCGACCAGGACCATGGCGCTGCCAATGAACGAGTACAGCACGAGTTTCATGGCCGCATATTCACGACGCGTCGAACCCCAGATGGCGATGAGGAAGTATTTGGGGATCACCACGATCTCGTAAAAGACGAAGAGCAAGAAGAGATCGAAGCTCAGAAACACACCGTAGACTGCGCCAATCAACACCAGGTAAAACGCGAAGAACTCCTTGATGCGATGGTCAACATCCCACGAGAAGAGGACCCCGCACACTCCGATGACGCCGGTTAGTAGAAGCAACGTTAAGCTGATGCCATCGGCCTTAAGGCTGAAGTGAATGCCCATCGAGGAGATCCAGGGATAGTCGACGACGGTGAACATCTCTCCCGAACGATGTTGGAGGAACGCCGTCAACGTAATGGCGAAGGTGACTAGAGTTGTCGCAAGCGCAAGGGTGCGTACTAAAGCCGCGCTACGACTTGGAAGCAGAAGGAGCGCCAGAGCTCCGAGAAACGAGATGTAGATCGTCCAAGCAAGCATAATCAGAAGTTCCGCAGATGGATCGCCATCTGTATGGCGGTATGGTTGACGACGCCGAGAATCAGCTGGGGATAAAGACCCAGAGCAAACATAAGTCCAATAACAGGCACGAGCGATAGACGTTCGCCCAACGTTAGATCAGGCAACTGCGCCCACTTTTCTTTGAGCGGTCCGGAGAAGACACGCTGGATAACTCCGAGGATGAAGATGGCAGTAATCAACAGGCCGATCACCGACAGAGAGGTGGCCCAGGTTACGAGCGGGAAAGAGCCCTTGAAGATCAGGAATTCGCCAATGAACCCGTTCAGTCCGGGCAGGCCGAGGGAAGAGAACAGCGCGATTCCCATCAGACCGGTAAAGACTGGAACGACTTTGCGCAGGCCGCCGAAGTCATCCAGGCCGCGCATCCCACCTGTCCGTTTTTCCAGCATGGCGATAAACCAGAAGAGCGTTGCTGCCGTGAGGCCATGGTTGAACATCTGGAGGAAGATGCCATTCATGGCTGCGAACTTCTGCGCGGTGAGCGCGGTATCGCCGCCGGTAAACTTCACCACCGCAAAGAACGCCAGCAGACAGTAACCGAGATGATTAATCGACGAGTATGCAAAGATCCGCTTCAGGTCCTTCTGCGCCCAGGCGGTATACGCGGATAGCACGACAGTCGCCACCGCGAGCCAGAGAAGCGGCGTCAGCACCCTTTGCATCTCGGCTCCGAAGAGTGGAAGCAGGATTCGGAGAAAGCCATACATGCCCATCTTGGACATCGCGCCGGTCAACAGGATAGTAGTGCCGCTTGGCGCTTCTGCGTAGGTCGAAGGCAGCCAGGTGTGAAAGGGGAACAGCGGGACCTTCACCGCAAAACCGAGGAATGCGCCAAAGAAGATGACCAGCGCGACGTGTCCCGGTGTCAACAGATGCCATCCGAGCTTCGCGACCACCGCGGGCATCAGCGTACCATTCTGCGCCAGGGTTGCGAGCTCGGTGAAATCGAATGTTTTGGTGGTGAGGAAGATAGCCAGGAACGACAACAGCATCGCCACGCTGCCAACCATGGTGTACACCAGGAACTGCATCGCGGCTCTCGCGCTGCCGGATCCACCCCAGAGTCTGACAAGGAAGAATGCAGGAATCAGTGCCAGCTCCCAGAAGATAAACCAGTGGAAGAAGTTCAAGGCCGTGAAGGTGCCGACGAGGCACGTTTGAAGCATGAGAACCAGCGCGAAGTACAGCGGCACGCGTTGTTCAATCTGCCAGGACGCCAGCATGCCGATTGGCACGACAATCGACGTGAGCAACAACATGAGGAGACCGAGCCCATCGATACCCACGCGATAACTTACGTTGAGCGACGGTATCCACGCATGAAGCTCTTGGAATTGGAACCCGTCGGCGGCGCTGTTGAAGCTGTGCCAGAGAACCAGCGTGATCAGCAGCGAGATGGCGCTGAACGCCAGTGCTGTCCAACGTACGAGCGCCTTGTTCCTGCCGCCCAGCGCGAGCACCGCAAGGGCGCCAACCAGAGGCAGCAGGGTCAGGATCGTGAGCCATGGGAAGGAGTTCATGTCCTGAGTCATACCCGGGCCTTCCATAGCAGCAGAATCGTGAACACGATGAGCGCGCCCGCAACGATCTTGAGGTATCCCTGGACGCGGCCAGCTTGCAGCCGCGAAAGGATCTGGCCGCTGAGCGAGACACTTTCGCATCCCTCATCAAAGCCGGAGTTCACCACGTGGGTGTCTAAGAAGTTATCCAAATGAGCCAGTCCAAACACAAGTTGAGTCACCGTCTTGACGGCACCGTTCCAGACCCAGCGGTCGAGCCAATTAGAGATCGTCGCAATCAACTTATTTAGTCGAATGAAGGTCGCATCGTATAGGGCATCAAAATAGAACGCGTGGCCCAGCACTGTGAATGTAGCCGGAGAGAGCTTGCCGAGAGCGTCTGGGGCTTCGGCGCTGACGATCGGTTTGCGACCATAGAAATACCAGCCGAGGCCGAGGCCGAGAAACACGATCAGCGACGAGATGACCATCACCGGCGCGATTCCGCCTTCGAAGAACGCGCCGAAATGAAGCGTCAGTGGGGAGTCTTCGAGGAAGGACTGGAACCACGGCCACGCGGGCGTTCCGAAGAAACCGAGCAGCAGGGCAAACACCGACAGAAGCGCTAGAGGTACGGTCATGACTGCGGGGCTTTCGTGGATTGCGCCCGATCCATGATGGTGGTTAGCCGCGTGCGCATGAGGGTCGGCGTGCGAAGCGTCTGTGCTCTCTTCGGTAAGGCGCGAAGTGCCGGCGAAGACGTAGAACACTTGTCGCGTCATGTAGAACGCAGTGAGCAGCGCAGCGAAGGCTCCCATGTAGTACGGCGCCTGCGAGATGTTCCAGTGATGCGCCGCGTGCAGGATTTCGTCCTTGCTCCAGAAGCCGGAGAAGAACGGAAAACCGCACAGCGCCAGCATCGCGACGGCATAGGTCGCGAAGGTGATGGGCATCAGCTTTCGTATCCCGCCCATCTTGCGAATGTCCTGCTCGCCTGAGCAGCCGTGAATCACTGATCCAGCGCCAAGGAACAGGAGTGCCTTGAAGAACGCGTGCGTGATGAGGTGAAACATCCCGACGGCAACACCGCCCAGACCAAGTCCCATCATCATGTAGCCCAGTTGCGAGACGGTCGAGTAAGCCAGGATTCGCTTGATATCCCACTGCGCGACGGCAACCAGGGAACCGAACAGCGCCGTGATCGCCCCTATCCAGGTAACGGCCTGCAGCGCAGTCGACGTTGTCAGCACACCTGCTAGGCCGTTATGCGCGCTCATTAGCGGATAAACCCGCGCGACGAGGAACACGCCGGCTGCCACCATCGTCGCAGCATGGATCAGCGCGCTTACCGGTGTAGGGCCTTCGCGTCCGGTAGCCATACATGCAGGGGGAACTGGCCAGACTTGCCAATCGCTCCGCAGAAGATCAGCAGCGCGATTCCCGTTGCTACGCAGAGTCCGATGGAGGTTGTCTGCGAAAGCATGTGCGTGATGGCTGTGGGCTCGAGGCATCCGGCCCCGCCGTTATAGAACAACAACGTCCCCGTCTGGGAGTAAAGCCAGACAATCCCCAGAAAGAAGGGAAGGTCTCCGATGCGCGTGGTGATGAAGGCTTTCTTTGCGGCCGCTGCGGCGCTCGGCTTGAAGTACCAGAAGCCGATCAGCAGGTAGGAGGTTAGGCCCACAATCTCCCAGCACATGAAGAGCAGCAGCAGGCTGTTCGCGATGATGACGCCCAGCATCGCGCCGGCAAACAGTGCGAGGAAACAAAAGAAGCGCGTGAAGTTCTCGTCGTGCTCCATGTAGCCGACGCTGAAGATAAAGATCAGCAGGCCTACGAACGTGACCATCACCAGCATCACGGCGGTAAGCGGATTTAGCACCCATCCCAGCGACAACCAGTCATTGCCGAACTGAAACCAGGGAAAGTTGAAGACCTGTTGCGTAGCCTGCCCGCCGCTCCGCAGCGCGAGCACATGAGCGAAGGCGCACAAAGCAAGGAGGAAGGAGATGCCCATCGAGCCGATGGCGAGGCCGGCCGCGAGCGCGCGATTCTTCTGCTTCGCGAGCGCGCTGATTCCGGCAGCAAAGAGAGGCAGCGCGGGAATCAGCCAAAGATTTCGTACGATCCAGTTCATGTGCTGCTTAGCCCCTCATCGAGTTCAGCTTGTCTAGGTCCGTTGTCCTGGAGTGCCGATAGACGGCAAGAATAATGCTGAGGCCGACAGCAGCTTCCGCAGCGGCCACACTGATGGAGAAGGTCGCGAACATGACGCCGGTCAAGGCTTCAGGGTGCGGACCGTAACGCCAGAAGGCAATAAAGTTCAGGTTGGCCGCGTTCAGCATCAACTCGATCCCAATCAGCACCAGGATCGCGTTGCGCCGGGTCAGGGCGCCAGCCAAGCCGATCGAAAACAGAAAGGCAGAGAGCAAAAGGTAGCCGGAGAGTGGGCTCATTGTTCCCCCCGATGCTGATTCCCCCGATGTTCATCCATCGCAAGGATGCCCGCACCGATGAGGGCGGCGGTAAGCAGCAGGCCGATGACCTCGAGCGGCAGGACAAAACGATGCATCAGCGCCGCGCCGACCTGGCCGACGGAGCTCTCAGGTGCTGCCGTGAAGAGTGGCCGTGCCGAACTTCCGGAGAGTGTTGCCCAGGCCAGCACCGCAAAGACCAGGACAGCGATCAACCCGCCGGATGCACGAAAGGAGGAGGCGGTGTTCGAGAGTGTCGGATCCGCGCTTCGCGTCATCATGATGGCAAAGGCTGCCAGGATTGCAACTGCACCAACGTAGACCAGAATCTGCGTGAATCCCACGAACTGGGCGCCGAGTTGCATGTACAACGCCGCTAATCCAACCAGTCCAAGCGACAGCGCTAGAACACAATGCACGAGATTTTTCAGACTCATCGCCGCGGCGGTTCCGATGATCGTGATCGCGGCGAGCAGCAAAAAGGAAATTGTCATCTTGAAACGATTCCAACCATACAAAGGAAGTAGATACAGATGAACATACGGAACCCGACTACCCTGTGATGATCATCACAGGTCTAACTGGCGAAGCGATATGTGCGCACATGGAACCACTTGTTGCGTCGCAGGCCGCGGCTCAACAGAACACACGACAGAACGATGAGCAAGCTTACAACTCCCCACCGCGTAAATCCGGCGGGCATAAAGTGCCAGATTCCGGCACCAATAATATTGATCAGCGACAGCGGCAGCATGAACTTCCATGCGAAGTTCATCAGCTGGTCCATGCGCAGACGGGGAAGCGTGCCGCGAACCCAGATGAACGCGCAGATAATCGTCAGCAGCTTTCCGAAGAACCAAACGTAAGATGGAATCCAGGTGAGGAACGAGAAGGGAGCTGCCCAGCCACCGAGGAAGAACGTAATCGCCATGGCGCTGGTCGCGAACATGCCGAGGTATTCGGCGAGGAAAAACAGCGCAAACTTGAAGCCGGAGTACTCAATGAAATACCCGGCGATAATCTCCGATTCGCCCTCGGGCATATCGAAGGGGCAACGATTCGACTCCGCTGTCGCCGCAATCATAAAGATGACAAACCCGGTGATGCCCCACGGCGTAAATACATACCAGTGCGGCCAGATGCCGGTATAGCCCGCCTGCATGTTCACAATCGTCACGGTCGAGAGCGAGCCGGCTGCCATGATCACCACCACCGATGCAAGCACCAGCGGCATCTCATAGCTGATCATCTGGGCGATCGCGCGCATAGCTCCCAGCAGGGAATACTTGCTGTGGCTCGACCATCCCGCCATGAATACTGACAGCTCTACCATGGAGCCGATCGCGAAGAAGAACAGCACGCCGGCGTTCAGATCGGCGATGACCATATTCTTACCGATTGGCAGTACCGCATAGACCAGGAACGAAGCAATCACCATCACGACGGGCGCAAGGAAGTGCACCAGCTGATCTGCAGTCCGCGGAACGATGTCTTCCTTGGTCAGCGACTTGATGCCGTCGGCCATCGGCTGCAGGATCCCGAACCAGCCAGTGCGATTCGGGCCGTAGCGGTTCTGCATTCTTCCCAGACCCTTGCGCTCTAGCACGGTCGTAATCGCAAACAGCAGCGGGAACGCAATCACCACCGGAACAACGGAGAGGATCGCGGAGATGAGAGGTTGAGCCATCCCGGGCACATAGCCAAGAAGCCAGTGCTTGATGAGGACAAAGATTTGATCGATCGTCTCAAACATAAGTCCGCACCATCCAACACAGAATGTTGATCCCGTTTCTTACCACTCGATCGTTCACTTGGTCTCTCCAGCTGCCGTTGTAGCGGCGGGGGCGGGGGGCTCAGCAGGCGCTGGCGCGGGCGTTGGAGCTGTCGCTGCGGCAGCCTTGGCGGCAGCGGCCTCCGCGTCTTTCTTTGCCTTCGCCTCGGCTGCAAGCTTTGCTTTCGCGCGCTCGTCAGCGAGAGCCGCATCGACCGCGCCAGCCTCGGTGGGATGAATCTTGTTGTAGTACTCGTTTGATTTGGCCAGCTTGTATTTGTCCAGCAACAACCCGCCGAAGCGATCCTCGGAGCTCATCTCGAACTCCACATCCATCTTGATGGCGTCGAACGGGCAGACCTCGACACAAATCTGGCAGCTCATGCAGACCGAAATATCGATATCGAATTGTGCGGGGTAGAACTGCTGTTTGCCGGTCGCGTCGGGCTTCTTGTCCGCGCTCTTTACGATGTAAATGCACTTGGGCGGACATTCCTTCTCGCAGATCTGGCAGGCCACACAACGCAATCCGGGCTCAGGATCCGCACCGTCATATACCAGGAAAGGGAAGTCACGCGTTGCCTCGATCTGGGGCAGCCGCTCTTCTGGAAATTGAACCGTCGTGAGTCGGTCTTTGTTGACGTAACTGCCGAAGAAATTGCGTGCAGTCTCGGCCAGGCCCTTCACAATACCTTCACCTAGCAAAGCGAACCCCCTGCGATGTTAAAGATGGCGTCATGTCGTCTACAGGAACTCAACGGTCCACCTCGCCCAGAACGATGTCTATGCTGCCGAGGATGATCACAATGTCGGCGACGTTATGTCCCAGGCACATGTCCTCCAGCAGCGTAAGGTTGATCAGCGTCGGCGGACGGACACGATAGCGATAAGGATTCGGCGATCCATCGCTGATCAGGTAGAAGCCAAGCTCACCCTTCGGTCCCTCGATGCGCCCAT
>Ga0302307_10000796_pt1 | contig 20409 bp, 19 predicted proteins | sample III_Palsa_E3_2_FD_200530 | JGI IMG/M metagenome (GOLD analysis project Ga0302307, IMG submission 200530) | Peat permafrost microbial communities from Stordalen Mire near Abisko, Sweden - III_Palsa_E3_2 | ecosystem: Environmental > Terrestrial > Soil > Palsa > Peat permafrost | place: Sweden... | reverse complement strand
ATCCGGATTAACATCCATAATATCAGCCAGGTGGCCCCACCATTTTTTAATGGCCGGCTCGTTACTCAAATCCTTCCAGGCAATGCGGTCGTCAATTTTTTCAACAGCAAACAAGCTATTGGTTTCTTCATCAAAAAAAATGCTGTAATCGCTTATCCCGTTATCAATTAGTAGCTTTTTTACTTCCGGCCATAACTCGTTATGCCTACGCCGGTATTCCTCTTTAAAACCGGCTTTCAATTTCATTTTAAAAGCAACTTTCTTCATTTCAATATCCCAATCAATTAGCCGTATTCGCCTTTATTAAACTTACCGCAAACGGTTTCATTTGTATGGAGTCGCCGGTAATTACAGATGGAACGGGCGCGTTATCGCCCGAATCTCCGTCAACCATGTTTAGTTGGCCCCCTTTAAATTCCGGCGGCAATTTTATTATAACGGTTTTGTTTCTTTTATTTATAATAAGCACTTTTTTGCCCGAACCGGTGATAAAGCCCTGGGCCAACAGGCCGCCCCAATAATCTCCATTAACACCTGTTTGTACCAACTTATCGCCGGCTTTGATATTATCTTTTATTAATTTAAGCACCCAATAACGGGCATTGGGCTTATTATTCTTGTAATTGATCATGGTAACGTCCGGGTATTGGCTTGGGAACCCTACCAACTGTGATTCGCCGATAACATCGATATCCCGTTTTGTTAATGTTATATAAAAATAGGCGTACGCGGCTCCCGAAAGGTTCCAATAGGCATCCGGAATAGGCTGATCACGCATTTGATCGCTAACAAAGGTGCCTAATTCATCAATATCTGTTTTTGTATTTGGCGATAGCCTTTTACGGATGGATTCGATATAACTAATGGTGTTTGAAAAAACGTCTATCTTTTCAAATATTGGATACTGATAAGCGTCGAATCCTTGTTCAGGGTTGGCAGAAGCGTAACAGTGATAGGAGATCATATCCAAAGGGACGCCCGGCTTATGGTTCGCGGGGTTTAAAAAATATTCAAACCAGTCCGGGGTGGTATCAACATCCGCCAGCGCCATTCCCACAAATTTTGTTTTTGGCGATATTTTATGGATAGCGGTAACAATAGCGTCATAAATTTTAGTATAATACTGGGGCGACATATAATGCTCAAATTCAACCTCATTTAATACTTCCCAATAAGGGAGATCATAGTGATAACCTGATTTATGATACTTTCCTAACTCATCGGTAAAGCCGCCTTTGGTGTACCAACTGATCAACCTGGTATAATATCCGGTTAGCTCCGTCATGGTGGAATCCCTTAATTCAAAACCGATGCCGCCATAACTCCAATCCACTTTATTCGGGTCGGCAGGATAGGGCACCGGGTGTTCCGTTTTAAACATCCATTGCGGTATGGTGCTAAAATTTAAAATAACCGAATGGCCTTGGGTAGCATTCAAAAAATCGATGGTCATAGGGTCAATCAGGCTAAAATCCCACGAAGTAGTTGTTGCAGTCGGCGCTTCCAGTTCAGCAACAACCAGCTTAGGATAAACATGCCAGGGCACATAACGGACATAGTCGGCACCCATATCTTTCAGGGCCTTAAAGGCACCATCGTGCATGGAACCTGTCCTGGTGAGCATTGGGTTACTAACTACTTGCAATGTTGCCGTCGATTTGGATACCATAGTGATATTATTCCACTGCACGTTAAGTGCAAGATTTTGTGCTGAACAAATATGCCAGCCTAAAAAAAATACAGCAATTAGGGTAAGTTTTCTCATGATAATTAGCTAATAAAATATTAAAGCAGATTTAAATTCAGATTCTTTATTGCTCAGGGGCCAGTTAGCATACATTTATGGTTGGTATGCCAAATAATTGCCCTGATTTAGAAATGTTTGTTATAAATTGATTAACCAAATGTATTTAATTGACTGCCCGGATAAGTGTAGGATTTGACAAAAAGTATGTAAATTTTGATTTATGCTGCAAGCAGTTGTTAATGCCAGGAGGCAGTAATAAGAAAATTGACTGAATATCCATTTAAAGAGCATTATTTTTGACGAATATAGTGATGACCAATCATGAACAATTTTTATAAATATCTGCCAGTCAGCAAAGACGATGAAAACTGGGGGCTTACGGTATTAAACACGGGATGTACACATATTGAGGCTGCCCATGATTACCCGTATAAAAACCATCCCTCGCATCATAACTTTAATTGGAAGAGCTGGCGCAGGTTAGAAGAATACCAGGTTATTTATATTACAAATGGCCAGGGGATTTTTGAATCGGAAAGTTTTTCACAGGCAAAGGTGAAAGCCGGTACTTTGATAATTCTTTTTCCTAACGAAAAGCATCGTTACAAGCCCGACAGCAATACCGGTTGGGATGAATACTGGGTGGGTGTTAAAGGCGCCATTATTGATAATCTATTAAGTGCCGGTTATTTATCCCCTGATAACCCTTGCCATTATATTGGATTTAACGACGGGATCATTAGCCTTTATAATTTGATCATCGAAAAAACAAAACAAGAAAGATCGGGATACCAACCGCTTATTTCTGGCATATTTCTTCATTTATTAGGCAATTGCCATTCAATTATCAAACAAAGTATTGTAGAGAATAGTGAAGAAGAGGCAATTATAGATAGGGCGCGATTGTTATTCCGATCAAACATTAATAGTGCTTACTCGCCCGAACAGGCTGCACAGGATCTTAACGTGGGATATTCGTGGTTCCGCAAACGATTCAAAAACTACACCGGTTTATCACCAGGACAATATTATCTCCAGTTGAAAATTGAAAAGGCCAAAGATTTTTTGACCAATAGCAATATGCGGATCAAAGAAATTTCTATCGAACTTAATTTTGATTCGACCCTTTATTTTTCTAAAATTTTTAAGGAGAAAACCAGTTTTAATCCCACTGATTACCGGAACAGGACCCGGGATATTAAAAAGTAAGAGCGTTAAATAAAACTGGTGTTATAGTAGTTACAAGGAAACAATCTTGCAATTACTACAACAAAATAAATATTGCTATCAGTTAACTATATTTTCTTTTGAATATGTCGAAGTACTAAAAAGCAAACCGCCATTAAATGGATAACGATGCCAAACGCTTCAAATCTTCATAAAAACAGTTCGGGGTTTGCATCGCTGGGGGCACTTAAAATGAAGCCTTCTAATAAACATTAGAAGGCTTTTTGCATTAAAGAGATTTTCAGAAGGCATTTTGCTAAGTTTATTAAACCTGGGCCATTACAGTTTTTAGTTATTATTTATAATATATTAAAAGGGCTCGCCAATAAAAAGCCTATATCGTTAATGGTAATCATGATAATATCCTACAGAATATAGCCAAAATATCAAATGGGGGCTTCTTCCTTTTAAAATAGCTTTGTCATCAACTAATTACTAAATCTTCATTTATAAATGACGCAAGTTCCGGCGAGGGCCCCAGCATTATGAAATGATAAGAAATATGAAAAGCCTTCCAATACTAGACTTGGTTGTTATCGCGCTTTACATTATAGGGATGATTGCGGTTGGGATTTATTTTTCGAGAAAAAATAAAAACCCTGAACAATATTCCAGCGCATCCGGATCAATACCTGGCTGGGCAATTGGGATATCTATTTATGCCACTTTTTTAAGTAGTAATACATTTTTGGGCGTTCCGGGTAAAGCTTTCGGTGGTAACTGGAACGCTTTTGTGTTTAGTATTTCGATGCCATTTGCAGCATGGGTTGCAGCAAAATATTTTGTTCCGTTTTACCGCAGCACAGGGCAGGTTTCAGCATATACTAATTTGGAGGAACGTTTCGGCCCATGGGCACGCACCTATGCTGTAGTTTGTTTTCTGCTTACGCAATTAGCCAGGATGGGGTCTATATTTTTCGGCATTTCGCTAACGCTGCAAGCGCTAACCGGTTACAGCATGGAAACAATAATGTTGATTACCGGGATCTGCATTATTGTTTACACAGTGCTCGGAGGAATTGAAGCCGTAATTTGGACAGAGGTTGTACAGGGAATATTAAAAACGTTGGGTGCTATCCTTATTATTTATTTAATAATAATTAATATGCCGGGGGGCATTGCCAAAATTATTGAAATTGGGCAGCGAGATCACAAATTCAGCCTCGGTAGTCTTGCACCCAATTTTACGCAAGCTGGTTTTTGGGTTATACTTCTATATGGTTTTTTTATAAACTTAAATAATTTTGGTATCGATCAAAATTATGTACAGCGGTACCATACCGCTACCTCTGTAAAGGAGGCTTCCAGATCAGTATGGCTTTGTGTTTGGATATATGTGCCAGCCTCATTTTTGTTTTTCATTATCGGCACATGTTTATATGCTTACTACCAGGTTAATCCAGGCATGATCGATCCCGTCAAACTTCAGGTTGCGGCCGAACGTTTAGGGGCCGGGGCATCATCTGTTGATATCAGGCATCTTGCATCTACCCTATTGCCTTCTGACTATGGCGATAAGGTAATGCCGCATTTTATGGTTACCACTATCCCAACCGGTTTGGTTGGATTGATCGTTTCTGCAATCCTTTCAGCTGCTATGAGCACTATTAGCTCTGGCATGAACTCTTCGGCCACTGTTTTTTCAGAGGACATTTACAAAAGATATTTTAAACCCAGCAGCAGTCCAACAAAAACGCTGCAATCCCTGCACATCCTCACTGTTATTTTCGGATTGGCAGGTATGGGTTGCGGCATAGCCATGATAGGTGTAAAAAGCATATTAGATGTTTGGTGGCAGCTTTCAGGCGTATTTGCAGGAGGAATGCTTGGCCTGTTTTTATTAAGTATAATTAGCAAAAAGAACGGCAATATGGAGGCATTCGCGGCCACGGTTGTAGGTATACTGGTAATTGTTTGGATGTCGTTATCGTACTTAATCCCAAATCAGTATTCCTACCTCAGGAATCCATTAAATGCCGATATGGTTATCGTAGTAGGTACGCTTACCATTTTTCTATCAGGAACACTTCTATCGAGATTAAAAAAAATACGCTGGAATATTAATCTAAAAAGTAATTAAAATGACGAATAAATCAGACAAGGGATTTATCCCGGTAATGCTCACTCCATTTAAGAACAATGGCGACATAGACTTTTACGGATTAGCAAAATTGACGGAGTTGTACATTGAATCTGGTGCTGCTGGTTTATTTGCTAATTGTTTGTCGAGCGAGATGTTCGAGCTTTCTGAAACAGAAAGAATTAAAATAATTGAAGAGGTAATAAAAATAGCAGATGGACAAATGCCTGTAGTGGCTACCGGAACTTTTGGCACAGATCTGCAACGACAAGCCGATTTCATAAAAAGGGTTTACTCCACAGGGGTAACCGCTGTGATTGGCATTACAGGGTTAATGGCCTCCGAAACCGATAAAGATGAGGTGTTTGAAGCGAATGTATTTAAGTTGCTGGAGCTAACAGAAAACATCCCCCTGGGATTTTATGAATGCCCGGTGCCTTACAAAAGATTGATCAGCCCGGAACAATTAGGCCGCATAGTAGCTACAGGAAGGGTAACTTACCACAAAGATACCTGCCTGGATATTAACCAGATCAAAGAAAAAATTGCTGCTACTAAGGGACATGAATTTGGCCTATATGATGCCTACATGGCGCACGCTGTGGCCTCTTTAAAGGCAGGTGCATCAGGTTTATCTTGTATCCAGGGGAACTTCTTCCCTGAATTGATTGTTTGGCTTTGTGAGAATTATAACAATCAGCTACTTAAAAAGGAAGTAGATACCGTGCAGCAGTTTTTTATTGACAATATGGATGTTATGCATAATGTATATCCAACCATATCAAAATATTACCTTCAAAAACGGGGCTTGAACATCTCTACTTTTACACGTCGTAATGACATTGGAGTTTTCGACTCAAACATTGAAAAGGGTATTGATGCCTTGCATGATAGGTATAAAATATTATGCAGTGAAATTGAGATAAAGCAAGTTTCCATTTAAATGTCATTTAATTAATTTATACATATCCTACCAATTAAATAACCTCATGATACAAACAGAAAAACAAGTTTATCTGGTATGCAGCGGCGATTTACGTTTATCGGCAAATCAAAGCTGCTGGGCAGCGCAAGCAGAAATGGAAACCATGCTTAGCAAAGCAATAGAGCAAGAAGGCTGGACGGTTAAACGCGCCCATGAATACAATGCAGAAAAGAAACATGGTTTTATAGATTCGCAACGGATGGGCATAGAGGTATTCCGGAACATACCGGCTAATGTACCCTTAATAGTTGCCGAAAGCGTTTGGCAGTACACGCATCATGTTTTAGCTGGTTTAACAACGCATAAAGGCCCCATTTTAACAGTAGCCAACTGGAACGGTCAATGGCCTGGTTTAGTGGGTATGTTAAACCTTAATGGTTCACTAACTAAAGCAAATGTGCTTTACAGTACTTTATGGAGTGAAACTTTTACAGATACCTTTTTTAAGGAAGGGCTGAAAGGATGGTTAAGCACCGGCAATTTAAAACACGACAAAAGCCATGTTAAAGATTATAACCTGATTAAAATACCTGCCAATGAACAAGAAATTGGTGCTGATTTTGCTGCACAATTTAAAGCTAACAAGGCGATTATGGGAGTGTTTGATGAGGGTTGCATGGGCATGTATAACGCCATTGTACCCGACCATTTATTACATGCCACAGGTATATTTAAAGAACGGTTAAGCCAATCTACACTATATGCCCGCATGCTGCAGGTAACAAATGAAGAAGCCGAACAGATATTGCAGTGGTTACAGCAAAAAGGTATGACATTTAATTGGGGTACCGATGAAGCGACGCAATTAACCAGGCAGCAAACGCTTGAGCAATGTAAGATGTATATAGCGGCTATGCGAATAGCTGACGATTTTGGATGTGACACAATTGGCATACAATATCAGCAAGGGTTAAAAGATCTTACAGCCGCCAGCGATTTGGTGGAGGGCTTATTAAATAATACAGAAAGGCCTCCCGTTTACTCTGAAAGTGGTAAAGAATTATACCCCGGCAAAGCACTACCCCATTTTAATGAAGTTGATGAGTGCGCGGGTATTGATGCATTGTTAACCTATCATCTTTGGAATAAACTTGGACTTTCCGGGGAGAATACACTGCATGACATTAGGTGGGGTGAACACTATACCGGCGAAGGAATTGATGATTTTGTTTGGGTTTTCTTGATATCAGGTGCTGTGCCCGCAGCTCATTTTGCCAACGGTTATATAGATGCCAGCAGCGATCGGCAGCCGCCCATGTATTTTAAATTGGGAGGAGGTACTTTAAAAGGTGTAAGCAAACCTGGAAATTTGGTATGGAGCAGGGTATATATTATGAATGATAAGCTTCATTGCGACCTTGGTGTTGGAGCAGCAATTAAACTTAATGAAGCAGAAACCACACGACGTTGGCAATTAACAACACCGCAATGGCCAATAATGCATGCTGTATTAGATGGCGTATCCAGAGATCAGCTTATGGCAAGGCATCAGGCAAATCACATTCATGTAGTTTATACAGATAGTAAGGAACAAGCACATCAGGCTTGTCGTATCAAGGCAGCGGCTATGGCGGGCTTAGGTATCGAAGTTCATTTTTGTGGCAATGTTGCTATAAATAAAAAAATATAACCATGTAAAATTTAGTATCAGAGCGAAACCATAGGAGCCTGGTAAATTCTAAAGATCTTCAATAAAGAAGTTCCAAAATCGTGTACCATATCATAATACGAAGCCCTTTCAGCGCAATCTGCGAGGGCTTTCCGTTTAATGAATTTTCAATATTGTTAATAAGCCGGTTCCCTGCTCCACCCCTGCTTTGTCATCCCTAACTAATAATAATTATTATTCGGAACGCTCGTTCCAAATTGAGTATATATTTGCGGAACGATTATTCCAAATATAGAAAAATAATTAGCACATAACATGAAAAAGTTAGCAAACAAAGTAGCGGTAATAACAGGAGCATCAAAAGGTATTGGTGCAGGTATAGCTAAAAGCCTTGCAGCAGCAGGCGCAAGCGTAGTAGTAAATTATGCATCGGCCAAAGCAGGTGCCGATAAGGTGGTTGCCGAAATAACCGCGAATGGCGGCAAAGCCATAGCTGTACAGGGCAATGTATCAAATGAAGCCGACATCACCCGTTTATTTGAAGAAACCAAAAAAGCCTTTGGCGCGGTTGACATATTGGTGAACAACGCCGGTGTTTACAAATTTGGCGGCATCGAAGAAATCAGCGCTGAGGATTTCCACACCCAGTTTAACACCAATGTGCTTGGTTTATTGCTTACCACACAGGGCGCGGTTAAAAATTTTAACGAAAACGGCGGAAGCGTTATCAATATCGGTTCGGCAGTTAGTAACATCACCCCTCCGGGAAGTTCTATTTACACGGCTACAAAGAGCGCGGTTGATGCCATTACCCATGTATTGGCTAAAGAGCTTGGCGGCAAAAAAATACGTGTAAATTCTATCAACCCGGGCATGGTGGAAACTGAAGGCACACATACAGCCGGTTTCATCGGCAGCGATTTTGAAGCTGAAATTGTACGTACCGCGCCGCTTGGCCGTATCGGTCAGCCTGATGATATAGCTGATGTTGCCGTTTTCCTTGCATCGGAAGATTCGCGCTGGTTAACAGGCGAAATATTGCTTGCAAGCGGCGGCGTTAGGTAATACCTGCTGCGTTTTAACAGGAAAATAATTAAAAATGAATAGCTTTGCTTTTAACAAGCAAGGCTATTCCAAGTTATGGCAAGAACGAAAGATTTTGATGAGAACGAAGTGCTGGCCAAAGCTATACAGCTTTTTTGGTACAAGGGGTATAATGGTACGTCGATGCAGGACCTTGTGGACGGCCTGGGTATAAGCCGTTCGAGCTTATACGATACTTATACCGATAAGCATACCCTTTTTGTTAAATCGCTGGAAAGCTACCAGGCTTCAGCCTCCGGCAAGATGCAGGAGATCATCAGTAATTCCGGATCGGCAAAAGATACCGTTAAAAAATTACTGGAGTTTGTTACCAACGAATTATTGGGCGATAAGCAGCAGAAAGGTTGCTTTATAGTAAATGCCGAGGTTGAAGTGGCGCCGCATGATGCCGAAGTAAATAACCTGGTTTGCAAAAACGACCAGCAAATGGAGGAAGTTTTTTACCTGGTAATTAAAAAAGGACAGGACGATGGCGAGATCAAGAATCAGCAGGATGCACGGGCGTTATCGCGCTTCATTTTTAATACGGTAAAAGGCATACGCGTAACCGCGAAATCGACTATCGACAAATCTGTGTTTGATGATATCATTAAACTGACCGTATCCGCGCTCGATTAAATTGAGATGCTGATGGCATTGCGACAAATAAGATCGATCCATTAATTATATTCATCATGACAATTATTAAATCATTGCTGCTTTTTGTACTTGCCGGGTTATGCGAGATAGGCGGCGGCTACCTGATATGGCAATGGATTAAAGAAGATAAGCCGTATTGGTACGGCTGCATAGGTGCTGTAGTGCTTGCCCTGTATGGCATCATCGCGACCTGGCAAACGGCTAATTTTGGAAGGGTGTACGCAGCCTATGGCGGGATATTTATTGTGCTGGCGCTATTATTTGCCTGGAAGGTTGACGGTTTTAAACCAGAGCGCTGGGACATTATTGGCGCGGCTGTAGCCTTGCTGGGCGCCTGCATTATTATTTATATGCCGCGCGGGCTTAAAGCGTAATACGGCTTGTGTTACAGCCCGAAGAAAAGAACATGGCCTGATATTGAAACAGGATCAAAACTAAAGCGTTATCCTGGTATGAAAGCAGTAAAATTTGAAAAATACGGTGGGCTGGATGTCCTGCAGATAGAAGAAGTACCACGCCCCGAGGCAGCAAAGAGACAGGTGCTGGTAAAGGTTAAGGCCGCTGGTATTAATCCGGGCGAAGCTTCTATCCGCGAGGGTAAATTGGCCAAGCAGTTCCCTGCTACCTTTCCATCGGGTGAAGGCAGCGATTTTGCGGGTATTATAGAAGCGGTTGGCGCGGATGTTGCCGGCTTTTGCGTGGGCGATGAGGTGATCGGATTTACGGATAACAGGGCGAGCCATGCGGAATATGTGCTGGCAGAAACTGACCATATCGTATTGCGCCCGGCAAATATTTCATGGGAACAGGCAGGGGCGCTGTTTGTTGCCGGCACTACGGCATGGGCAGCGGTAAAGGCGGTGGCGTTGAAGCCGGGTGATACGATAATTGTTTCCGGCGCGGCGGGCGGCGTTGGTTCGCTGGTGGTTCAACTGGCTAAAAACGCGGGCGCAATAGTTATCGGGCTCGCGGGTGAATCGAACCAGCAATGGCTCAAAGATCATGGTATTATTCCGGTTATATATGGCGACGGGCAGGCCGAGCGGATAAAAGCAGTATCCGATGGAAAGGTTGACGCGTTTATCGATACATTCGGCCAGGGTTATGTGGAATTAGCGATCGGTTTGGATATTCCGGCCAACCGCATCAATACGATCATTGATTTTGCCGCAGCAGCAAAGTATAAGGTAAAAACGGACGGCAGCGCCAAAGGCGCAACGGCTACAGTACTGGCGGAACTTGCCGGGTTGATGGCTGCGGGGAAACTGGAGCTCAGCATTGCCAAAACATTCCCCTTAAACCAGGTGCGGGAAGCTTATAAAGAGCTGGAACAGCGGCATACGCATGGAAAAATTGTGCTGTTGCCTTAATTTATGGGCGATGCAAATTATTTGCCGGAATAAGTTATGTTTGGGTTTGTTTCTTAATTAAAATAAACCTGATGAACCAGCAAAATCCAACTGCAAACCCGGTAAGGCGTATACTTGTAGCCAGCCTTATTGGCACTACCATTGAATTTTTTGATTTTTATATCTATGCGGCGGCGGCAGTGCTGGTTTTTCCAAAACTATTTTTCCCGGCCGGTAATCCGGCGGTAGCTTTGCTGGCGTCGTTAGCGACATTTGCCCTGGCGTTTATAGCCCGGCCGGTTGGGGCGGCGCTGTTCGGGTATTTTGGCGATCGCAAAGGCCGTAAAGCTACGCTGGTTGCCGCCTTAATGACCATGGGGCCTGCAACAGTAGCTATCGGCCTTTTGCCAACTTATAGTTCCATCGGAATTTTAGCGCCAATTTTGTTAGCGGTGTTCCGCTTTGGCCAGGGCCTCGGTTTGGGCGGCGAATGGGGCGGCGCGGTTTTATTGGCTACGGAAAATGCCCCGCAAGGTAAAAAAGCCTGGTACGGCATGTTCCCGCAATTTGGGGCACCCATAGGATTTTCATTTTCCTGTGGCATCTTTCTCGTGCTTGGCAAAACCATGACCGATCAACAATTTTTTGACTATGGCTGGCGCATTCCATTTATAGCCAGCGCCTTATTGGTATGGGTTGGTTTATATGTACGTTTAAAACTGAGCGAAACGCCCGACTTTTTAAAAATAATGGAGAAAAATGAACGGGTTAAATCGCCGTTTATGGATGTATTTACCAAACATACCAAAGCTATTGTATTAGGCACATTGGCCACTATTACCACATTTTTGCTGTTTTATTTAATGACGGTGTTCACTCTAAGCTGGGGCACAACGGCTTTACATTATTCAAAAACCAGCTTTCTTATAGCGCAAATAATCTCGATGCTGTTTTTCGCTTTGGGTATCCCCCTATCCGCTGTTTTAGCCGGCCGTTATGGCCGGGGTAAAATGCTGCTGATAGCCACAGGTGGAATTTTTCTGTTCGGCTTGTTTTTTTCGCCCTTATTCAATAGCGGCAGCTGGTTACTAACCGTTGTATTCCTGGTGCTTGGGATGTTTTTAATGGGCCTCACCTACGGCCCGATAGGTACAGCCCTCGCGGAGATCTTCCCGGCTGCTGTTCGTTATACCGGCGCATCGCTTGCCTTTACGCTGGCGGGTATACTGGGCGCATCATTAACCCCCGTAATTGCTACAACCCTGGCTAAAAACTACGGGCTTGCCTACGTGGGATATTATTTGTCGGCAGCGGCGGCTATCAGTTTCCCGGCTTTACTATTCGCCAATTCTTCTATGAAAGATCATACAAAAAGCTAATCATGAGCTTTTCGTTTTGATGCTGCATAGAATGGATAGCCAGATAAATTCCTAATAGCTATTTATTGCGGGCCAAAAAAAAAGCGTTCATTGAACGCTTTAATCCACAGGTAAATGGTGTAAATATATTAAGCCGCTATCAGTTGTAAAAACGCGGCGTTTTTAATCCATGCATCTTTTTCGGCATTTATTTTCCTGATATCATTTTCTAAAATTGCTTTTAGTTGCAGGTCGATCGAGGTTAGCAGTGCGGGTGTTTGAGTTGCTTTTGTTTTCATGGTTAAGCTTATTGATGTGCTTTACTATATATAAATATGGTGCCAGCTTTTTTTGCGCTGTACCAATGCGCTTAGGCACCTGTAGATGTATGTTTTTACATACGAAATTTGCAAAAACAATAATCAATCTGGACGCTTATGTTAAATAAAAAAATAAAAAATGAAAATAGTGTTTACTTTAATGCTGAGTATTTGCACCTGCTTTGTATTCGGTCAAAACTCTCCTGTTACTACTATCACCAAAGTGCTGGTGCCGCATAAGACCAAAACCATCGCGGGTAAAGACACTGTGATAGAATCGGATACCTCGAAGGAAAATAAGGAACCACGCTATTTTTATCTATCGGTTAATACGGATGTATTTGTGAATACCAAAGGCGGTTTTGCCAAAAGGTTTTCGCCGGCTTTTGAATTTGGGCGCACCTATGGCATTTTTGATATAGGGCTGGCAACGGGCAGGTTTAATTCGCTAAGTTCGGGCAGCGATACAAGCCGCTATATTGAGTTCAGGCCCACGATCAATATTTTTTCAAGCGGCCGTTTCGCGGAAGGGCTTTGTTTGGGCGGCGGCTATGTATTTAAAGCACAGCAGGGGTTGATGACGGAGATCTGCAATAGCATCAACTTTAATATATCCACCACGGTTGCCTTAGCGGTAACACAGGGTTATTATTTTTTCGACGGCACCAACAGCAGCCGCAGTACACAATACATGGGGTTTTCCTTTACCTATAATTTTCTGCTTAAACACAGTGTAAATAACCAGCGGAAAAAGAAGGCGCTGGTTACAACCGATTAATGAAAAATAGTAAGCCTGATATTTATATGGTTACCAGCAGTTTACTGCTGGCTATGAAGGTTATTTCAATTCAGTATTCATCGTTTACAGATAAAAACAACTCTTTGCAAATATCTCTCTATAAGGTCAGTGGTTGGTTATCCAGCACGCGGACCACTTTTTCTACCATATCATGTACATCAAATGGCTTCCTGATATAGTCATTAGCCTTACATTCGGTGGCGATGAGTTCAATATCATTCGCGGTGGAAAGTATGATCACCGGGATATGTTTAAGCAGGTCATCGTGTTTGATCCTGAGGCATAAACGATGGCCCGGCCGGCTATTAATAAATTCATCAACCAGAATTATATGTGGGCTAAATTGCAGTATTTCTACCAGGGTATCAGGTTCCGGGATGCTCAAGGTATTAAATCCCTCCTCTTCTAAAATAAACTCAACGATGCTACGGATATCGTGATCGTTTTCGATGATGAGAACTTTTTTTATCATGTACACAATTTTGGAATAATCACAGTTTTATCAAATATATAGATTAATCTATTAAATAAAAACTTAATTATACCGATAAATCACTCAGGAAATCGTATAGACTTTATGATATGAACTACGTTGCCACCTATTCCGGCGATCATGATAGTATTGACTGGCGGCATATTGATGATTACTGGAGAAATAAAATAAAGAAATATCTTTAAAATCACACCTCCCCCTACCCGCAATTACCTGGCTGGTAAGCGGACAAAGCAAGCCTGGCTGCTTTTGAAACATCCAGGTTTTCCTGCATGGATTTGAACCACGATCTTTTGAACCAAAATCAAACGTGCTGCCGTTGCACCACAGGAAAATAAGGAGGCCGGTACAAGATTCGAACTTGTGAACCATCCTTTTGCAGAGAATGCCCTCACCGCTCGGGCAACCGGCCATATTAAGTGGAGAACCCGGGTAACGATCCCGGATATCCGGATTTTCGGTCCGGCGCATACACCATGTTTGCTAATTCTCCTTTGTAATACCTTGAAAATAAAAGCATTTGAGCTTGTAACCGGCACCTTATAATAGTGCCGCTGCCAGCGTTAAGCTATATTTCCACAACGCATTTGTAGGGTAACCCGGACTCGAACCGGGAACCTCTCCGTTCCAAACGGAGTAATCTGAACCAATTGATATACTACCCTGAAAAATCCCCTAAAACAAAAAATCCCCTTAGATTTATCTAAGAGGATTCAAGTATCGTGTTTATGTTAAGTCAATACATAGCCTATCCTCTCTGATAAATCAGTTGGGGTATAAAGCATTGTATTGTTGTTGTGTTCATGGCACAATGATACACATTATTTTTATAAATAAAGAAATTCTTTAAAAAAAATAAAAAAAGTTTAGCCAGGTCTGCGGTTTTGTTTTGGGGCTATTTCTTTATCGTTGTTGCTGTAAGGAACGAAGCAATCTATAAATTATCATAGTCAATGGACCTGTATTATTTTATGCTGCAATTCGCTCCGCTGAGCGGCATAATAGTGCTTTATTAAATTATATACGTTGATTGATTTGCATAGTATATAGATTGCTTCGTTCCTCGCAAGGACGATGGAAATCAGGGATCTTAGTGTATTGAAAAGTGTTTTTTGGCAGGAAACACATGCTTTGTAAGCCACTGATAAACAATACATTACAAGATGCGCAACCGTTCGCTTGCGGAAACGCTTGTTTTTGTTAGTTTGTTGTTTACCAGTGGATTAAGTGTTCGGGCTTGTTCGGGTGTTCACGTTTGTGTTCGGGGGTGTTTCGGTACCGTTCGGGTGGTGTTCGGGTCCTGTTCGGGTTATGTTCGGGCTCTGTTCGGGTCCCTTTTTTGAGGTTAAATTTTGTTTATCGTAAAAAACAGAACACTTTATACCTTAGTGTACCGGGCGTTCGAGGGATTGCAGCCCTGGTTACCTTAGTTATAGTCTTTAGTTTTATGTTTGTTAAAATCGAACATCCTGGAGATGGTAAAACCTATCCTGTACTGCCCCTTGCCATAGCTGGCATCGGAGTTACTTAGGTAATTGATCTCCTGTATGGCCCTGGCGTTGGTAACATTTACGGTGAATACGTGGCCGCCGGTTTCAATTTCATAACCAAAGCCTAATGGGTCCTGGGTTTGCTTATACGATGAGAAAGAATGCGCGTAATCCACTATCAGCCCGGTATGAGCGGTTAATCTTAGTCGCCCTGCTGCCTGTAAGGCGAAAAAGTGCTGGTCGTTACCCGGCACCGGCGGTATGGGCGTGTTGTTCTGCACTACAGCCGGCGATACCTGCAGCGATAGCAATGATGAAAACTTGCGGGCTATAATTACCTGCCCAAGGTACGAAAGACGGTCGTTATAACTGCTGAATGAGCCATAGGGGCGGGTATCCCATTCGCCGAGTACGGTTACATCAACCGGCACGCTGTTATCGGTTGTTTGATGCAGCAGGGCATACTTGAGTTCCAGGTTAAGCAGGCCGCCAATGGTGCTCCGGCCAAAATCAACGTTCAAATTATCGGTTATACCATATTCAAAGCCGAAATAAACGTCGTTAACATCATCCAGACCAAAAAAGTACTTACCGCCGCCATTTGCCCCGGCAACATCACCAAAACGGTGGATGATCTGGAAATTCAGGTTTCCCTTCTTAACGGTTTCGGTAGTTTGCGATAAAACCAGCCTGGTTGATTTAAAAGTGGCTATTACCGGCTCAGCCTTGGGTGTGCCGTCTATCGAATTCATTAATGAATCGGCGGATGTCGTTTTTTTAGTCGTATCGGTTTTCTGGGCCTTTAAGGTATAGCTTGTAAAAAGGAATGCTAAGGCTATAAGCGGCATTTTTATTGCTGATCTCATTTTATTTATGCTGTATTTTTGTGTGATTAATTCGATTTATAGGCGTTATAGGTGGCGTTTACCTTTACTTGTATGCTCTCCGCTATGTTATGAAAAACGAGTTGCGGAATAGCGATATGATGGTCGGCGCATTTCACCATAAACTCCGAGCTTAGGGATACCTGGCCATTATTTACGATGAGCTTACCGGCTATGGCACGGCTTTGGCTAAGGCCATGCACAGTGAGGTCGCCGGCTACGGTTACCGGGTAGGTGCCATCTTTAGTAATATCGATCTGCTGCTGTACCTTCCCTTTAAATGTGGCTTTGGGATATTTGTCGCTTTCCATATAGTCTGTATTAAAATGCTCCTGCATTAAGGATTTTGGAAAGGTAAGCGAGCGGATGTTTACGCTGAAGGCCAGGTCGCCTGTTGCCGCGTTATAAACGGAGGTTCCGGTTGAAGATTGGGCGGATATATCTTCGATCGGCGCCTCGGAATAGATACTGATCCTGGCGTTTTTACAGACATAGAGATCCTGCCCCGCCTGGTTGATGATGCTCATCCAGGCAAGTAAAATAATAGTTATGTGTTTCATTTTGCTATGGTTTCGATAGTGAATTTAAATTCCAGCGCAGCCCTATCGCCACGCCTTCGGTTTGCAGTTTTGCATTGTTGGCCCCTATGCCGGTTAGTGGTAACTTCATGTACGGCTGTATGCTAAAACCCACGTTTGAGGTAAGCTGCCGGGTGTAGGTGGCCTGGAGGTTAAGTATCCCAAAAAGGTATTTATTGGTGTTTGGTACGGTATAGTTAACCGGGCCGTTTACAGCCGGGTTGGTGTAATTATATTGATAACTTTCGTGCAGCATAATGTACGACGATAAGCCAGAACCTATGCTGAACTTGTTTTGATGCTTGTTATAAAACAGGTAATCAACATTAAGCGGAATATCCAGCACACGGCAATCAGCGTTAATACTGGTAAGGTTGCTGTTAACGCCGCCCGCGTAATTGTTAAAGTAAGTATTATACGGTTTGATAGCGTATAAAGCGCCGCTGCTAAAAGTTACTTTATTTAAGCCTACAGAAAACAACATGCCTAAATTGGTGCCCGAGCGTGTTTGCTGTAAGGAGTTTACCCCATTTAATTCAGGTGCGCCAAGTACGCTTAACGCATATTGCGGATGCGCGAATAAACCCGTTTTGCTTATCTCCTTATTGTGTTTTACAGATGATTCTGTAGCTGCCTTCCGCAAAATATCATCAGGCTTAATATCAGCCAGATCAATACCCTTTTTGTTATCGTTCTCCCCCATTGATAGGTAAGGATTAACCGCCACTAAGTTTGCAGCAAAGGGCCTTTGATAGGCTTCTGCGTTATTGTTCGCTGGTGTAATATGTTCGCTATTATTAGCGGATAAAGCACCAGCGGGCTTAACGATGTGATTGCCATTGTTAATTCCAGTACTACTACCGTTACTATTACTGCTGCTAACAGCCAACTGCCCTTTTGTTATACCTGTTGAATTACCAGCGGCAAGAGGCTTATTTTGCATATCGGCGCTTACCGGGCTGTTATTGCCGGGTTGATGCATGGCAAACTGCTGCTGCTTTTGCTTTGGATTATGACTAACCTGGGGCTGTAAAACCCACCACCCAAACAGGATCAGTAAGATAGCGGCAGTGCTCAATATGGGTAGCCAGAAGATAATTCCCTTCCTTTTTTTGGATCTATCCAGCATTTGTTCAAGGGCATTCCAATCCTCTTCCCGGTATCCGGCACCAACCGGATCACCAAGTCCTTTATTGAAAAGATCGTCCAACTCTTTATCTTTTTCCTTTTTCATCCCCTTATACCATTATTAAATAATGCCGGTTTAAAGTCTGTACCTTTAATAGCAACAATCGACGTATAATCTGTACCCCTGTTATAATCATTGGCAGATCTATCCGCGTTTAAGACCATCTGCTTCAGTTTTTGCCTCGCTTTGTGCAGGTTTGATTTTGATGTCCCTATGTTTATATTCAGCATTGCCGCAATTTCCTCATGCGAGTAGCCATCAATAGCAAACAGGTTAAACACGGTTCGGTAAGCCTGCGGAAGCTGCTGCACCATTGACAAAAGATCATCATAATTTAAATTTTTATCGGCATAGTCACCATCGCTTATATTTTCAGCGGTTTCAATATCATCACTATAAGCCATTTTTAAATTAGCCCTGTAATAATCAATGGAAACATTCATCATTATTTTTCCGAGCCATGCTTTAAATGGCTTTTCGTTGTCATAGCGTTCAATATTGGTAAAAACTTTAAAAAAACCCTGGTTCATTACTTCAGCTGCCTTATCACGGTCGCCTGTATATCGCAGGCAAATGGCCATGGAAAAACCATAAAATGCCTTATACAGCATTTTCTGGCACTTCCTGTCCTGCTTTACACAGCCCCTTAGCATCTCATGTAACTCTTCTTCTCCCATGTGGGTTTAGTTGTGTTTACTTTATGTATTATTGATATACACCATCACGCTGGTTGGTTAAAAAAGGTTGCCTGTACCTGTAAATTTAATATAACAGCCTGTAAATAAATCAATTATTTATAAGCTGTTTCAGCACTTGCATAAATAAACACATTTTATAGCAAAGCACATTATCTGCCGCAAAAATTACCAAATATTTACCGGCCAGGGCAACCTTTGCTTAGCCGCATGCGTGATGCTTATGTATTTGAGAGCGCTTTATTGCGCTCGCCTGCTTATAAAATCCAAACAATAGTATTAAATGAATCCTATATCTGTAGTAATAATCACTAAAAACGAAGCTGAAATTATAACGGACTGCATCGCGGCGGCCCGGTTAATTAGCGATGATATTATTATAATTGACAACGGTAGTTGCGATAATACCCTGGCTATAGCATATTATACCGGATGCCGGGTATATAAAAGTAACTGGGCCGGCTATGGCGCCAATAAAAACAAAGGCATTGAACTGGCCCGGCACGACTGGATATTTAGTCTTGATGCTGATGAGGTACCGGATGCCGAACTGATCGACTCCATTCGTAGTTTAAAGCTGGACGACAGTACGATAGTATATGATGTAAAATTTCGTTCCTATTTTGGGAAAAAACAGGTAAAGTATGGGCATTGGGGGCGCGATCATCATATACGCTTATTTAACCGCAAACTGGTAAAGTGGTCGGAGCCTAAGGTGCATGAAACGCTGGTATTGCCCCAACAAATAAAAACAGAAAAAGTAACCGGCGGATATGTACACCATTATTCGGTTAAGGATAAGCAGGAATGCATGGCGAAAGCTATTTATTATGCCGGATTAAGCGCCGAAAGCTATTTTAAAGCCGGAAAAAAATCAACTTTTGTTAGCTTGTATATTTCTCCGTTTTTTGGGTTCCTGGTAAACTATATTATTTTTTTAGGTGTTTTGGATGGGAAAACAGGATGGGAAATATCAAAAAGTATATTTAAAAACAAATGGCTCAAATATCATTATTTAAGCATGATGGAAAATGCTTATAAGAAAAAAGAATTTATAAATAATACCTTCGCTGTTGAATATTGATGAGGTTAATATAGGCTGATGAAGAAAAACCTGGCCCAAAACATATCAGCCAACGCCCTGCAACTGGTAGTTAACCAGGTATTGGGTTTGGGCATCTTCTATATCCTGTCAACCAGTATCAATAAAAACGATTTCGGGCAGATCAACCTGGCGCTGGCTATACTCCTATCCGCGTTTAACATCCTTTCGCTGGGTATCGATCAGTTGGTGATCAAAAAGATAGCCTCCGGCGATTCCGTACAGCATACGCTTTCACTCTATATTTTCCATGTTTTACTGGCCGGGGCGGTATTTTATGGCCTGTTATTATCCGGCAGAACATTCCTTCCGCACCAAACCGATATTTACAACATCGTATTGCTGATAGGCATAGGTAAACTGATGATGTTCTTCTCCAGCCCGTTTAAACAAGCCGCCAGCGGTTTGGAAAGGTTTAAATTACTGGCTTATATGTCGGTAATATCCAACCTGGTACGTTGCCTTAGCTTAATGGTTTTCGCCTTACTGCATATTATCAATTTGCACAATATTATCATCGTATTCATTGTGGGTGATGTGATTGAATTGCTTGTTTGTATCTATCTGTTTAAAACCGCTACAAAAGAAAAACTGATCGTCAAATGGGATAAAGCCAATTACGTTAAACTAATTCTCGAGTCGCTTCCGCAATCAGGGGTGGTGGTAATTACCTCCGCGCTGGCCCGGTTCGACTGGATATTTATCGGCTTCACCTTATCCGCCATTAAACTGGCCGAATACAGCTTTGCTTACAAGATCTT